>JYMV01046165.1_pt1 | contig 42685 bp, 39 predicted proteins | sample 338911 | NCBI WGS metagenome assembly JYMV01 (sample SAMN03354496, study PRJNA234377) | hydrothermal vent metagenome | biome: Deep sea; feature: Hydrothermal plumes at the Eastern Lau Spreading Center, Western Pacific Ocean; material: Seawater | place: Tonga | collected 2009 | depth 2000 m m | reverse complement strand
CGTAAAGCGAACAGAAGAGGCACGCTCGCGTGCACAAGCATCTGAGCGAATGGCTGAGATTGGGAACATGACATCTGGTCTTGCGCATGAGATTAAAAATCCACTTTCAACTGTAGGTTTGAACGCACAGTTGCTTGCTGAAGACATCGACCATCTTGATGCACCCGAAAAAGAAAAAGTAAAAATTACAAAGCGTCTCGATTCGCTTTCGAGAGAAGTCCACCGTTTGAAGGGTATTCTTGATGATTTTTTGCAATTCGCGGGTAGGATGAAATTACACTGCGAGGAAATAGATCTTCGACTGGTCCTTAGCGATTTAGAAGATTTTTATCATCCACAATGTGATAGAGAATCAATTGTAATGCGAATGCAAATGCCAGAAAATCCCGTGATGGCTAACGTTGATGCATCGCTTCTTAAACAAGCTGTGTTAAATTTGCTTATTAATGCCACCCATGCGATGCAAGACTCTGAACAAAAAGAATTGATGGTTCGTCTAGAAACAACTGAAAATGAAGCGTGTATTCACATAATTGACACAGGGAATGGAATAGAAGAAGATCGTATTAGTGAAATTTTTCATCCATATGTCTCGTCCACGCAGGGTGGGACTGGTCTTGGTTTACCAACCGCGTTGCGAATAGCGCAAGAGCACAGTGGGCACATCGTTCTTAATTCCACTGTTGGTCAAGGCAGTGATTTTACATTGTGTGTACCGCTATATAAATAATGCGAGTTATTGTTTTGTACAACCCAATTTCTGGTCGCGGGCGAGCATGTAAATTAGCAGGCGAAATTTCAGAATGTTTTCTGAAAGTGCCATGGGATGTTGAACTAATTCCAACGCAAGCAGACGAACCCAACAATTGGTTAGTGCCAAAAGTAGAACAACCACCTGATGCAGTTGTTGTAGTGGGTGGAGATGGAACACTTAGAATGGTGGCAAGTGTTCTTGTCGGCACATCAATTCCTGTTTACCACGCTGCATCTGGTACAGAAAATTTGTTTGCAAAAACAATGGGGACTAACGGCGCGTCTCCAGAACGTGTTGTGGAAACGATTGTTCGCGGCGATGTTCGAAAAATTGACACGGCGACTGCTAACGGCGAGTTTATGTTGCTTATGGCCTCCGTTGGTTTTGATGCAGATGTAGTTAGAGAATTGTCGAACCGTCGTGGAGGTTCTATTACACATTTGTCTTATGTTTTGCCCTGCATATGGCAATTTTTAAAATGGAGTAAGCATGTGATAACAATTTCTGTTGACGGGGAGGAAATTGTTACAGAGCGACAGGGGTGGGCAATCATTGCAAATTGTAAATCGTATGCTCGTGGATTAAATCCTGCGAAAAATGCAGACATTGCAGATGGAGCAATTGATGTCTTGTTTTTACCGATGAAAAGTCGGATAAAATTATTTTGGTGGTTATTTTTGATCCTCCGTGGTAAACATATACAGCACTCAAGTTCGGTCTATGTAAGAGGCAAGAAAATAATTGTTTCGGTTCGCGAAGCATCCCAATGGCAACTCGATGGCGATGCTATTGGCGCCAAACTTCAGATGGAACTTGCATGCGTGCCAAATTCGTTACTTGTATTCTCAGGCGAATTGGGATCAGTCCAAAAAGGGGACAGTCCCAAAACATTAGAGTAAATCGTTGCTGTCGATGACAGCACGAGCAACAGAAGCAATTGATTTTCGGGAACTGCGTGATTGTTTTTGTAACAACTGCATAGCTTCTGGCTCAGAGATAGATTTCCGCTTCACGATAATCCACTTTGCTTGTTCGATTAATTTCCGGTCGTCTAATCGCTGGCGTAAGTCAACAATTTTACTTCGTTGGTCGACGTGATCTAGGTAACGCTTCCAAGCAACTGAAAGTCCCGCGCTTAATTGTTCTTTGGATGCTGGTTTAAGAAGATACCCAAAGACTCCAGCGGCAATACTGTTGCGGAGGAACGTATCGTCCGAATATGCAGTGAGCATCACAACTGGAATATCGTATTCATGAAAAATAATTTGTGCTGCTTGCATTCCGTCCATTATTGGCATTTGTATATCAAGCAATGCCATATCAGGTCTATCTTCTCGAACTAGAGCAATCGCTTCTTCGCCATTTTTGCACGGGCCGATTATTTCAAAACCAAGCGTTTTTAATAATCCAATAATGCCTTGCACAACGAGCAATTCATCATCAGCAACAAGAATTTTTTGCGGCGCATCTGGAAGAGATAAATGTTGTGAGTTTGATGGTGTCATTCGTAGACGTCTCCTTTACACTTGCTGTGGGTAACTGACATAGTTATTCCACAATGGCTGAGTATTGGTAAGCAGTGTACCTTCAAACGTAATTAGATAATCAAGTTTAGCTCAATCCAAAAAATCACCTTCTTTGAGGCGCTGTGGAACGTATTCTTCAGTGACATACGAAATGTCTTTCGTAATCAATGATTCAACTTCCATTTTGAAGCCGTTGTTGAGCATTGTCTTAATCTCGCGTTGCCATTCTCGTTTTCCTTCAAACCACGGGTATGCGGCAATTTGTTTTGCACGAGTAATGTCACGGTCGTTCAACTCAATTTTGACATCGTCAGATAAATCCAAACGTTCATAATCTTTTGAACGAATACCCATAAACTTTGCGTCTGGAATTGCCATCCGTTCAGATTCAAATGCTAGGTTAATAGACCCCTGTTTGATAACACTGTAAATGTAATGTCCCCAAGGGTCACAATCGAGCAGGCAATAGACAGGAAGTTTGAGTTCCTTGTGCATTCGGTGCAACATGCGCCGTACGCCACGAGGAGGTTGACCTGATCCTTCAGTCAAAATACAGTTGTGTGTTTCCCAAAAACGGTCTTCGTTGAATCTACTCCAAACGGTATCTTTCTCGACATGTAAGATAAAGTCAGCGTCGCAGTTTTTGAACTGCATAACGTTTGGTTCACAGATACTTGGAATTGCGTATCCTCCAGAACCCATCTTGCGACAATTGATTTCGTCGCCATTATCAACCACAGTAATATTGCCAACCATGGTTCCACGTTTTTTTGCAAAAATATGAAGCTCTTCTCGAAGGCCGTCTAGTGCAACCTCTAAATCTTCCAAGATACCATCGGACTCACTCTGTTCGTTGAAGGTTTTTTCTTTCGTTCCCGGGATAGTATGTAATCCCATGTAATACATTCCCCGCAAACTAAGCGTTTTTTCTGCTTGGATTAATTCTTTGCATCCTTTCGCTAAAAGGAGGGACTGCATAAATTTTCGAGACTGTCCAAGATTAAACAGACTTCTAGTTTGAGTATTTGAACCCATTTCTAAAATTCGTTTTTTCTTGTTGTATTTCATATTTGAAATAGAACGTGTAGGTATTTCGAAAGAGGGTTTTTTTTGCCCTAAACTTGATTTAACAATGGATGCTGCAAGCGAATCAATTTTTTTGGTTGTTATAGCATCACGTTTTTTGTCAACGATACGCCTAGTTTTACTAGCAGTTATTTTTACCGGGATCTTTTTGGAGGATTTCTTTTTTGTTGTTTTCTTTTTAGCCATTACTTTGCGCCTCGTTTACGTGAGGTTTTTTTCTTTGTTGTTTTACGTTTCTTTTTCTTTGTTGTTTTTCCAAATAATGTTTCTTCTTGCTCAGGAATATCTTGCATTCGATCAACAATGATTACATCGTCGTCATTTCCAAGCCGTCCTCCGTCATCTAAGATATTGCCCTCGTCGTCAAGTTGCGCATCTGCTTCGTCGGTTCTTCGTTTTGCTTGTTTCATTAACGCTTTATATAATTTATCTGTGTCTGCTCCAACTAGTGAGTGACAACATCTTGAAATCTCGCCAATGTATCGCTCGAACACGCTTCTTCTTTCAGACTCTCGCTCCATTCGTTTTCGTCTTCGCAAATATGTGCCGAGTTTTCGACCACACTCTTGAAGAGCAAGTTTCATTTCTTTTCGAATTTCATCATAGTCAGCTATCGCTTCTTTTGATTCACTCGTGAACGGCACCCAAACACTAACCATGTGAACCATTACAACGAGAGGTCCTGAAGGTATGGAATTTTTTGGTTGCGTTAACCCGTAATTTTTCCAGGAAGTTTCAGCAACTGCTTTAAATGAAGAGCAACTTGATTGAGAATATAAAAGTGGAACTCTGTTTGCAAAACGTAACACTTTCGCGCTGTCGTCTTTTCCTAGACCGCCACCGTATCCAATTGCCACTTCAATTTGAAAAGGGTTACCTCGATATACATTAGGTGGTCTTGTTGATGCCGCGAAAAATTCTGCTTTGACTTCTTTTAATAGACCAGCAAGTAATGCTTTGGAACCAATTGGCACGAGGCAATCTGTATTTGGAGCAATAATACGTGTCTTTTGAATAGAGTCGTAAAGTTTTTCTGCTTCGGTGTGCCCAACAGATTTAAGCCAAGTCTGCCCCGTCATACCTGCGACTTTGCAAATTTCACGCGCTTTAGTTGCGCCGACTCTGCAAAAATCTTTGGTCAAAAATCCACCAAGTTGCCTCTGATCAGTTCGCTCTATCATTTGAATAAGCGTTCCGAGTTCGATTCCTTTTGGATGTGGTTTGATTTCTTTCGGTTCTTCTGGAAGTTCATCAATAGCTCGCGGGTACTCAAGCGTTTCATTTGTAGGCGTGACATACGTTACATGAGCGTGAGGGTTTGCAATTGCTGTTTGCTCTAAATATTCGTCGATCGATTGTCGGCCTTTTTGGTACTTACCTTCAAGTTCAATTGTTACTTGAGTGCCATGGCCCTCTTCGAAAAGCCCATCATCTTCTGGATGTTCCAAATCACTAATTACAGTCGGTCGGTTTTTTGAAGTATCCATTTTGAGAATGACTTCGTGAGCAGGTTTTTTCTTCCCAGTTTTAGAAATAATGATGAGCGGTTTTCCGGTGGTCATTAAGCCGTACATTCCCGCAGCAGAAATTCCGATACCTTGTTGTCCACGCGACATTTTTAATCTATGAAACTTAGAACCATATAAAAGTTTTCCAAAAATGTTTTCGATTTGTGAACGAACAATTCCAGGTCCATTGTCTCGGATTGTTAATTTGAAACGCGATTCATTTATTTGTAAAACTCGCACGTAAATGTGTGGAAGGATTCCACCTTCTTCACAAGCATCGAGTGCATTGTCAACAGCTTCTTTAATTGCAGTAAGCATTGCTTTTCGCGGGTTATCAAAACCAAGAAGGTGACGGTTTTTTGCGAAGAATTCGCTGACGGAAATATCTCGTTGTTCTGTTGCCATTGTTTCGGCAGTTGCATTTGAACGAGTTTTGTTCTTTTTAGGTATTTTGGTTTTTGGCATAGGTGCGTGCTAGTAGTAAAGGGCCTTCCATGGCGTGAATTCACGCGTATGTACCGAGTATCCGTACTCGATTCGTTGCAGAATACCGAAAGTGTCCTTGAATGTGGGGCGAAAAATCGCCATATTTGGTATCCTTGTCAATCTTACCCACACTTTTTGACAAATAAAGGATTACCACCAATGGGCATGGAACAAACATTAATTATCTTAAAACCAGACGCAGTTCAACGCGGCATCATGGGCAAAATTATTTCTCGATTTGAAGATAAGGGCCTCAAAGTAGTAGGCGCTAAATTCATGCAGATATCGCAAGAACTTGCAGCTACGCATTACGCCGATCACAAAGAAAGACCATTTTACGCTGGTTTGGTGAGTTTTATGACTAGTTCACCAGTTCTTGTTCTAGCGCTTGAAGGCGTTGGAGCAATCGCCATTTGCCGTTCGATGATGGGAGCAACCTTCGGTTCGCAAGCTGCAGCAGGCACTATTCGTGGCGATTTTGGCGTCTCAAACAGTTTTAACCTTATTCACGGTTCAGATAGCCCAGAAGCAGCGGCAAAAGAATTAGGTCTCTTTTTCAGTGACTCGGAAGTACTTGCATGGAATCGAGCCAATGAGGGCTGGGTGTATGATCTTTCTGGCGACGAACCAGAATAAGCCAAAAAGAGGGTTATCCGTCCGATAACCATTGCTTTGGTGTAAAAAAGTTCAGAAAAGTAAAAAAAAAATGAAAAGACGATACGCGTTTCACCATGAAGTGCGTAGTAGGAGTGCCGTGCGTTTTTTTTACGGTCATATCTTTTTACAAGGGGTTACATCTGAATCATGCCAAAAGCAAAAAGGCAATCTAATCGAGTCATGCGTTGCGTTGACTCCACAAATCACCGGCATCGGCGTCGACGCCGATCAGCGATTGAAAAAGACCAAATCAACCGAGCTCTAGCAGAGCCAGTGATTGTCGTTTCATCTCCTATATTTAAGAAACGAAATGCCGAGAAATTGGTATTCGAAATTCCAACGAATGTTCCTCGCTTACCTGTCTCGTGGTATTGCCCAGCGATTGACCGGGCAGACCCGCCGAAGCGTAATGTTGTTCGTCTATTAAGCCGCGAAGAAGAAGCGATTCTGTTTAGGCAATACAACTATGCACGAATGAAGTGGAGCAATCTTCAAGATTGCATTAGCAAGACTAATTCTCCTCAAGATGCTGACCTCGACGAACTTGTTCGATGGTATGACATTTCAATCGATCGTCGAGACCACATAGTTGAGTGCAATCTAGCTTTGGTGCTTGCGATGGCAAAACGAAGTTGGGCAACTGGCGAGTATGCTGATTTAGTCGCAGAAGGCAATGTGGCATTACTTCGGTCCGTTGATCGATTTAATTGTGAACTTGGCTTTAAGTTTTCAACGTATGCATGTAGAGCATTGACAACAGCATTTAATCGCTTTGGAAAGAGACAGTTGAAGCACAAAGACAATGTGCCTTTTGAATTCAATCCAGACCGCGAGCCAGTCCATGTAACGGATAATGAAGAAACTTACGTTAGCCCAGAGCATGTACATGCGATTCGCGAAGCAGTCAGAAGCGACAATGCACAACTGACAGAAGTCGAAAAAGACGTATTGCGGTTTCGATTTGGGTTGTTTGCGGGGCAAAATCCACCAAAATTGACGCTAGAAAAATCTGGAAAATTGCTGGGTATCTCTAAAGAACGTGTCAGGCAAGTGCAACTTCGTGCACTTCGCAAAATCCGCGAAGTCCTCGAACATCGGCTACCTCTTGATTTACTCGTTGGTTAATTAACCATTAATTACCCTCGGCTAATTAAATACTCCAAATTCTTTAATTAACTGAGGGTAATTAATTGTTACAGTAAACAGTGTGATGCAAGAAGTAACCAATAAATCAATTGCGCTGCCAGTGATTCAAAAGAAAAAACACAACCGCAAGCGCTGGCTAGTTCTCATTGCAGTGCAAGTTTTAATTTTTGTCCACATTGCCGTTTGGCTTCTTGGCGAAAAGTTTGGTTGGTTTGGCGGAAAAACACTCACGCCAATTGAGCCTTCTGAAGGAATGGAATTTGTAAGAACAGGTGTGATTAACGCTGGCGCAATTTTCTTTGCCGTTGCATTACTATCAACACTTATATTCGGTCGTTGGTTTTGCGGCTGGGGTTGTCATATTGTTTTGTTGCAAGATGCTTGCCTTTGGATATTACGCAAAATGCACATTCGACCAAAACCGTTTCGCGCACGTTGGCTTATGTGGTTTCCATTTGGTCTTGCTGTTTATATGTTTATCTGGCCACTGTTTTATAGAATTGCCCTCGCGCCTTGGTTGCAACCAGAACTGCGTTGGCCAGAAATTACAGCGCAACTTTTAACTGAAGATTTTTGGGAGTCATTTGTCCCTCCTCTTCTAGCGATTCCGTTTCTATTCATTTGTGGATTTGCAACGGTGTATGTTCTTGGCGCAAAGGGTTTTTGCACGTATGGCTGTCCGTACGGAGGTTTTTTTAAGCCCCTTGATGCAGTTTCTCCAATGCGAGTTCGGGTAAATGATAATTGCCGACAATGTGGCAAATGCACTGCAGTGTGCACTTCGAATGTACGCGTTCACGAAGAAGTACATCTTTACAAAATGGTAGTAGATAGCGGGTGCATGAAGATTATGGATTGTATTGATGCATGCCCAAACGATGCGCTTTCAATTGGATTTGGAAAAATTCCAAAAGTTAAGGAAAAACCATTACGAAAATACGACTTGACGTTAAAGAGTGAAATTGGCGTGACTCTGTTTTTTCTCTTCGGATTCTTCTCGTACCGAGGAATGTATGCGGTTGTTCCAATGTTAATGGCAGTTGGCATGTCGCTCGTCGCTACTTGGTTAGTTTGGAAGGGTATTAAAATCCTTATGACTCCAAATGTAAGTTTTCATAAAACGCAACTTCGTTTTCACGGGAAACTAAGGCCGGCTGGCCGGGTCTTTTTATTGGTGGCGTTCTCTACATTTTTGTTTACCGTTCAAAGTGCCGCAATTCATTCGTGCAATATTCTAGGCGACATGGCTGTGCTAAATAACGACAAAGATTCAGCGATGATGTATTACAAACTTTCAGGACCAATACATGATGGTGGTTTGGGTTTCACCAGTAACCCAAACATCGATTTGGCGATGTCGAGAATTTACGAATCTCAAAGCGAGTTTAGAGAGGCAGAGCGCTTACTTTGGAGGGTAGATTCAAGAGTCGGTGCAGATGAAAATGTGACGATGCTATTAGGTCAAATGATGCAATATCACCAACAAGAACTGAATATCAAATCCTTTTATGAAGATAGATTAAACGAAAACAAACACTGGGAACAAGTTTGGGAAGACTATGTTGGCTGGTTAAAGCGAGACAGTTTTTATGCCTACGCGATTGAAACATCAATGGAATCCGTTCGAGAAAACCCAGATGCAATTCGACTTAATATTCAACTCGTTTTGTTAGAAACAGAGTACGGCAATGTCGAAAATGCAATTGCTCTTGCCACGACTATGACGGAAATATTTCAGAATGATCCAAGGTCGTGGAGATTACTTGCTCGGGCTTTAGATAAGTCGGGCGATTACATTGGCGCCATGAAAGCACAAAGTAAGGCCATTGAAATACAAAGCGCGGCTAATTAAGCGCTTGCTGTATTGAGTGCGTCTTGAAAAAGAGAAAATAAATCGTTCGCATTTTCAGTTGCGTATGCCGACTCCCTGAACGGGCGGTCAACCATCAAGCGACTGATTTTCCCAAGCGCTTGAATATGGTCCGAAGTATTTTCAGTTGGAGAAACAAGAAGGATAATAAGTTCAACAGGGCGCTTGTCGGGACTTGAAAAATCGATTGGCGTGGATGGTCTTCCCATAGCCATAACCATGTTTTCAAGGTGGTCGCAACGTCCGTGTGGAATTGCTAAACCCTCGCCAATTCCAGTAGTTCTTTGTAATTCACGTTCCCATACAGCTTGTTTAATTACTTCACAATTTGTAATACAACCTTCTGAAGCAAGCAAATCAACGAGTTCACTAATTGCACCTTGTCGGTCCTGTGCTTGAAGTGGGACTTGTATAGTATTTTCTTGGATGAGTGTTGCTAGATTCATGTGTTTTCTCAAAGGGGGTAAGAGGAAGATTTTAGCAATTAAAACAACTCTTGCCAAGTGATTTATCTGGCTTGAAGGAGGGCGGCAAATCCACCATCGTGCCAAAGCGTTGGATCTGAGCCAGGATATCCAGATGGCATTGTGCTGCTATCAATAATAAATTCGAGTCGTTGTTGGCTTGTTAGCCATTGAATCTGGGAAGTATTTTCAGCAGGGTCGATGCTACAAGTTGCGTACAAGAGGTGCCCTTTATTATGAACGATAGACCTTGCGTCTTGAAGGATTTCTTGTTGCAATTCGACGAGCGAATCAATGTGTTTTTTGTCATATCGAAATTTTGCCTCTGGTCTTCTCGCAAATACTCCACTGTTAGAGCAGGGCACATCAACTACAACAAGGTCAAATGGCTCTGTAGGGCCATCTGAGTCTGGCGTGTAGACAACAACATCGATGTCAGGTGCAAGTTCTTCTAAATATGCCCTTCGAACATCATTCGGTTCGGTTGCTGCAATCATGGCATCTGGGAAAAGTGCACGAAGTTGCTTTGTTTTTGTGCCTCGCCCTGCACAAACATCCAAAATTCTTTTTGGGTGAAGGTCCTTTACGAGGTCCAGAGAATTCGCAGAGGTTGGGTCTTGAGCACGCAGTGTTGGTTGAGATATGAAGAGGTCAGCTAAATCGACATTTTGTGGCACAACACCAAAACGTGGGTCATCATGCGTAAGAATAGTCTCGGGTAGCGCCTTGCCTTCTGGCATCGTGACGATAATTGGCGCTTCCGCAATGCTGCCTACCGCAATTGTTGTTGCTGTTTTTTCACCAAATTCATGCACAAGCCGAGTCCATGACTTTCGTGAAAATCCTGTTTGAAAGTCGATGCTGTCTTTGAAAACAGGCTCTGTTAATTTCCACGCACTTCCATCACCACGTAAAAAATGATCCGATTCACCGACGATACCGTTGTCTATTATTTCAATTCTTAGTCGAGTAATTTTTCGCAATACAGCGTTTACAAATCCTGTTGCGCGTGGGTGTCCATTTCTACGAACCCAATCGACAGCACAATTGATTACTGCATGATCTGGGATACGGTCAAGCAGCATAAGTTGCGCTGTAGCGACTAAAAGTGTTGCACCAACTGGTGCATCAAGCTTGTGTACAATTCGATTGCTCGCATGTCCGATGAGAGTTGTGAGAGAAATCCATCGGCGGTGGACAGCGTGATCGATTGCACGAGCAAGCGAGGCTTCACGTGCGTCGAGTGACGAAACATCTAAGGGTTTCATTCCAATGTCAGGGAATCGTTTGAATTCAGAACAAATTCGATGCGTGACAACATGCCTTGCGTCAGTCATTGTTATGAAGTCGCAGCGCTACAATTACATGGTTGTCGTAGAACATCTACTTTATCAGTCTTTTCCCATGAAAAGGCACCTTCGCAACATTCATTTGGCGTACGACCGAAGTGACCGTGATATGCAGTGTGTGCATAAATTGGTGAAAGCAAACCAAGTGAACTAATAATTCCACTTGGTGTTAGGTCAAAGTTTTTCTTAACAAGTTCTGAAATTTCAACTTCACTAATTTTCGCTGTGCCTTGGCAATCAACATACACTGAAATTGGTTCTGCAATACCGATGGCGTAACTGAGTTGAACTTCGCAACAGTCTGCAAGATCAGCGGCAACGATATTTTTTGCGATATATCGAGCCATGTACGCAGCGGAGCGATCAACTTTACTTGGATCTTTCCCTGAAAACGCACCTCCACCATGACGACCAATGCCGCCATACGTATCGACAATAATTTTTCGACCTGTTAATCCGCAATCACCTTTTGGTCCACCTATTTCAAAATTGCCGGTTGGATTAACATGAATTGTAATGTCGTCATTCCACCATTCACCAAGAACTGGTTTCATAATGTGCTCGACAACAGCGTCTTTCAGACCATCTAAATTTCCGGACCAAAGTGGACCGTGTTGAGTTGAAATGACAATTGCCGTAACTCGTTTTGGGGTGTTTCCATCGTACTCAACCGTAACTTGGCTTTTTGCATCAGGTCGAAGTTCTGGAATTGTCCCAGCAGTACGTACTTCTGCTTGCTTTGCAACTAAGAGGTGCGAAAGATAAATCGGAAGTGGCATGTATGAATCGGTATCTTTACAAGCGTATCCAAACATGAGCCCTTGATCGCCAGCTCCTTGAATTTTATGTAAACCAGAATCAGTATCAACGCCTTGACTGATGTCAATAGATTGACGGTCAAGCGTGACCATCACAGCGCAACTGTCTGCGTCAAAACCGAGCGTCGCATCGGTGTATCCGATTCTCCGGATTGTTTCACGTACAATTTTTGGGATATCAACATAGCCATCGCAGGTGACTTCGCCAGCGACTACGACGAGACCAGTTGTGACCAGAGTCTCAACGGCTACTCGGCTTTTGGGGTCAACTTTTAGCATTTCATCGAGAATTGCATCGGATATTTGGTCAGAAACCTTGTCTGGATGACCCATGGAGACAGATTCAGATGTGAAAAGGTGTACTTGGTTAGTCATTTGGAATATTCCTTCATTCGTTAATCCGGATTATAACATATAAGGGTGGCGAGGCTCAGTGAATTGGTGCATTATGATACGTTCAAATGCTCATACAAATGGAACTATCTCGAATATTAATCCGTGAGATTACGGACGCTCAGTTTATTGAACTTAGTGAAATTGGCGGCGAGCGAACATTCCCAATTGTCGTAGGAAAACCAGAAGCATATGCAATTGATAGGCGGCTTAAAGGCATTGAGCCAGAGCGACCACAAACGCATGAACTACTTGCTTCGGTTATTCAACAATTTGGCGGAACATTGCTAAGAATTCACATCGATGATTTGCATGAAGGAACTTTTTATGCAAAATTGTATGTTCAGCAAGGCGACGTTGAACATGTAATTGATAGCCGACCATCCGATGCAATTGCATTAGGCGTTGCGATGCAAGTTCCGATTTTTGTTGAAGAGCACGTACTAGATGCAGTAGAGAAAGATCTACCAGATGAAGAGCCTAATAATTTTGGCTGGCAAGATTAAAAAATATCCAACCGACTTTGTTGTTGAAGAAATACCGTTGTATGAACCCTGTGGCGAAGGGGAGCATCTTTACATTACGGTTCGAAAAACAAACATGTCGCATGATGAATGTTTACGCCAAATTGCAACTTATTTTAAAGTTTCAAAACGCGATGTTGGCTATGCAGGTCGAAAAGATTTTTACGCGGTTACGACGCAGATGTTTTCTATATATTTGCGTGGCAAAAAGCCAGAAGTACCGAAAACAATTGGCTCAATCGAAGTGCTTGATTCTTCGTACCACGCCAATAAATTGCGACTTGGCCATCTTGTTGGGAATACTTTTGTACTTCGATTGCGAGATGTCGATGAATTAGATTTTTCATTACTGCAACAGCGATTGGCAACCCTACATGCAGTCGGTTTACCAAATTTCTTTGGTCCGCAACGATTTGGAAACAATAACAACAATCATCTTTTAGGAATGGCATTAGTAAAAGAAGATTGGGAGTGTCTAATTGCCACCTTACTTGCGGGTGAGGAGCGACATCACAATTTCGCATCAGAGGGAGAATATAAACGCGCATTTGATGCTTGGCCATTTGGTCAGCCCACAGAACGGAATGTTCTTGAAGCCCTCGTCGCAGAAAAAAGTCCTCAGCAGGCATGTAAGACAATTTCAAGACAACTTCAAAAACTATGGGTGAACGCACTGCAATCACATTTGTTTAATGCATTGCTTCAACATCGAATAACGGACGGAACTTGGAATACTCTGATGTTCGGAGATCTCGCGTGGAAACACGATGGTGGCGGGCGCACGTTTGAAGTTACTAAAGAAGAGTTACACTCGGACGATCTTCTAAATCGTGTAGATGCATTTTTACTTTCACCATCCGGTCCGTTATGGGGGTTAAAAATGCGATTGACAACTGGGGAAGTGCATGAAAAAGAAATAGAAGTTCGCGAGTCGTTTGGGTTGGACGATGGGCACCTAGAGACTATGCGTAAATTTGCTGAAGGTGTTAGAAGACCATTACGTGTTGAGGTACGCGAATCGAAAGCTACAAATGGTACTGACGAGTTTGGAGAGTATGTCCAATTGAAATTTACGTTACCTGCGGGAAGTTATGCCACAGTAGTTGCAAATTATTGTTTATCACCTTCGCCTTGGTTCGAAAAAGTCGCGAAGTAATTGCACGCATTCTTCTTCAAGAACCCCACCAGTTACTTCGCAACGATGATTTAGTCTTGGATCGTCTGCAATTTTGTAGAGCGTTCTGCAGGCACCAGATTTTTGGTCACTTGCACCAAAAATTACACGGTCAAGTCGTGCGTTTACAAGTGCGCCAGCACACATCGGGCAAGGCTCAAGCGTGACCACGAGTGTGCAACCATGCAATCGCCACCGTCCCAATCGTTTTGCAGCATCAGTAATTGCAATTATTTCTGCGTGTGAAGTTGGGTTGAAATCGGTTTCTTTGCGATTAAACCCTTCGCCGACAATTTCACCATCACAATAAATTACAGCGCCGATGGGTACTTCTTCCAATGTTGAAGCAGTTTTCGCAAGGGAAATTGCATGCTTCATCATCGCTTCATCAGTCATCATCTTGTTCACTCACAAATCGTGACATTGGTACCCAAACGATTAATTGGATTCCAAGTTCGTACAGCAAGTACAACGGAGTTAACATCATTAACATTGAAATAATATCTTGAGGAGTAATGATCGCAGAGATGATTGCAAGAATTAGTAAAGCAATTCGTCGGTTCTTTCGAAGCCAACTTGGGTTTACAACGCCAAGCCAACCGAGCAGCAGCATCACCATTGGTAATTGGAAGGCTATTGCGATTGCAAACATCATCATGATTACAAATCCGAGATAACTACTTAGTTGAAATTGTTGTGAGATGAGCGAACCATGGCTCATCGGTGCGGTGAGCGTTTGCAACGCGCCTTCTTCAGTTGCTGGTATTGCAATTGTCAGAACACCCTCAGGGATTTTCACCCAAGCATCACCTATTGCTGCAATTTCTGGTTGCAATTCAACAATTGGGAAAGAGATATTGGAAATTGATTCGCCAAGTGTAATTGCGCTTGTGTGTAATTCAATATTCCCTGCCATTGTTACCATGAAATCGAGGATCACAGGGAGCATAAAGAAATACATCAGCGCTAATCCAGCAGCACCAAGCAGCGTGCTAAGGGGAATTAAAAAATAAACAAACCGACGTTCATGTCGATGCAAACCGGGTGAGATAAATTTCCAAAACTGAAATAGAATCCATGGTCCAGCAGTCAAAATGGATGCACCGATTGCAATTTTCATTTCCGCAATAATAAATTCCGGTGGGCTTAAAACTTGAACCTGCGTCGGCAATCCATGCTCTTTTAGAACGGCATATAAAGGAATTAAAAACCACCGCACAATTGAGTCTGCCACAAAGAAATACAAAATCGCGAGTGGTATTGGCGGAATAACGCACCAAATAATTCTCGTGCGGAGCTCTTCTAAGTGGTCGCCAATCGACATGGGCTCTTGATGATTGAAGTTATTTTTTGCCATGGTGTAAGTGGTACAGGATACCCGTTACAAGGCAAGTTATACTGTCCACTGAACAACGAGATTTATATGGCAACAACAGACGATTATTACAAATTACTTGGGGTCAGCAGGACAGCCACGGCGGATGAGATACGCAAAGCGTATCGGAAACTTGCTCGTAAGTACCATCCAGACGTGAATAAGGCGAAGGATGCTGCTACTAAATTTGCGGAGGTGCAGGAAGCGTACGACACACTTTCTGACGCTGAAAAGCGTAAAATGTATGACACATACGGTTCTTCAGGACCAAGCCCAGGCGGTTTTAGGGGAAATTCTCAGTGGCAACCAGCAGGTGGAGGCTATGGTCAGTCTGTTGATTTCTCAGATATTTTTGGTTCAGCATTCGGAGGTGGTGGTTCACCGTTTGGCGGAGGGGGAAGAAGCGCACAACCCAGTAAAGGCCAAAACCGTGAAGCTGAAATCACAGTGACATTTATGACAGCTCTCAAAGGCGGTGTTGAAGAAATTAACACTGGCGATTCAATTTCAAAAGTAAAAATTCCAGCAGGGATTGAAAATGGAAATAAACTTCGCTTGAAGGGCAAGGGTCACCCTGGAGCCATGGGCGGTGAAGCTGGCGACATGATTGTGGCAGTCTCAATTGGCGGGCACTTTATGTACCAACGTCATGGCCTTGATGTCGAGATGGATGTTGATGTAAATATCGCTGAAGCGGCACTTGGCATCAAAGTAACATTACCACTACCACTTGGTGGAAGTGTGGACATGACGATTCCACCAGGAGTTTCAAGTAGCAGCCGGCTTCGCGTTAAAGGAAAGGGCTGTGAAACTTCAGATGGTAAAACAGGCGATTTTTACGCAGTTATTCATATCGTCGCACCAACTGAGTTGGATGATGAAACGAAGAAACTTTTAGAAGAAGTGAAAGATAGATTGCCAAACCCTCGAGATGACGAATCTTCAGATGAGTAAGTCCGCTGTTATTTTATTGTCGGGCGGGTTAGATTCAGCAACAGTTTTAGCAATGGCAAACGCACAGGGCTACAATTGTCACGCATTAAGTTTTGCTTACGGTCAACGACATAACAGCGAATTGAAATGTGCTGAAAAAGTTGCAAAAACTCTTGGTGTTGTGTCGCACGTTGTCACGGACATCGACTTGAGTACTTGGGGTGGCTCAGCATTGACAGATTCTATTGACGTTCCTAAAAAAGGAATTGACAATGGGATTCCAATTACATATGTTCCAGCAAGAAACACAATCTTTTTAAGTCTCGCACTCGGATATGCAGAAGCAATTGGGGCGAGAGCTATTTTTATTGGCGTAAATGCTGTCGACTATTCTGGGTACCCAGATTGTCGCGGTGAATTTATTGAAGCGTTTCAATCAATGGCAAATCTTGCAACAAAAGCAGGTGTAGAAGGTGACCCATTTACGATACATGCACCGTTGCTAGAAATGTCAAAAGTTCAAATAATTAAACGCGGGTTAGAACTTGGTGTTGATTTTTCAATGACACAAAGTTGCTACGATCCAGAAGAGGGCGGAAGAGCATGTGGCAAATGTGATGCTTGTCGACTTCGGGATGCCGCATTTGCTGAAGTGAATGTATAAGATTCCGGGAAGTACTGAACTACGAATTAAATATCGAGGTTCTTAACTTCGAGTGCGTGGTCTTCGATGTATTTTCGACGGCATTCAACTTGTTCGCCCATGAGCGTAGTAAACAGTTGATCTGCATCAGATGCAGCATCCCAAGTAACACGAAGCATTGTTCGTTGCTCTGGGTCCATAGTTGTATCCCACAATTCCTCTGGGTTCATTTCACCAAGACCCTTGAAGCGTTTGATTTCAATTCCTCGACGACCAATTTGTCGAAGAGAATCGAGAATGTCTGGAATATTCGGAACGTTGACGGCTTCTTGTTTGCCGCTGCTTGAATCAACAATCCAAGCATATTTAGTAGTTAGTAATTCGCCGCTAACCGTTTCTTGTTGCGTTAAGAAATAGTCTTTAATGTCGATTTCAAAGGTATGTAAAGTTTCGATAACTGCATCAATTTCTCGGTTTTCGTGAAGTTCGCGCAGTGCCGCAATCCTTGCCGCATTTCCGTTGGATTCTTCCACAGTCAGGTCATCGAGTAGGAGGTCGTTTTCGCCTACAACTTTTCTTGCGTCTTCTTCGTTCCAGCAAACAACTTCATTGTTTAGCCAAACTACACGGAAGCGAGGCAATCTGTTTTTACCCTCGGGATCATTAGCACGCATTTCTAACAATTTTACAAAAGGAGTACCGCGTCGTTCTGCAATATTAATTAACTCAGCCAATCGTGACAATTGTTTTGTGACTCGGTTAAGTTCATCGCCGGAAATTCGACGTATTTCTTTGTCTTCATCATCGCGAATAATTAGTGACGCAGAATTGATAACCATCTCCATCAAGAGAGAGGTCATTTCGTTTTCATTGTTGACATAAAAACTTTTCTTGTTTCTCGTTACTTGGTAAAGCGGCGGTTGGGCTATGTACACCTTTCCTTGCCTTACTAGTTCGCTCATTTGACGGAAGAAAAACGTAAGCAAAAGCGTACGAATGTGCGAACCGTCAACGTCGGCGTCAGTCATGATAATAATGCGTCCATAACGCAATTTTGAAATATCAAAGTCCTCGCCGATGCCACACTGCAATGCTTGAATGAGAATGCGGATTTCTTCAAAGCCCAAAACTTTGTCAATTCGAGCTTTTTCAACATTGAGGATTTTACCTTTGAGGGGCAATATCGCCTGTGTGTCGTGATCGCGTCCACCTTTTGCAGAACCGCCCGCAGAATCGCCTTCCACAATAAATAATTCAGAGCGGTCGACATCATTTGTAACGCAATCTGCCAATTTTTGAGGCATGCCGCCAGATTCAAGAGCGCCTTTGCGCTTAATTAGGTCTCGAGCTTTACGTGCCGCCTCACGCGCTTGCGCTGCAAGGATTGCCTTCAAGCAAATTTTCTTTGACTCTGATGGATGTTCTTCAAGCCATGAACCTAAAAGTTTAGAAACAAGAGAGGAAACAATTGACTCAACTTCTGGGTTAAGTAGTTTCTCTTTTGTTTGGTTATTAAATTGAGGTTCAGAGAGTTTTACCGAAATAATTGAAGTAAGACCTTCGCGAAGGTCGTCACCAGTAGGTGTTAATCCCTTGATGAGGTTATATCGTTTTGCATATGCGTTAACCGTTCGTGTTAGCGAAGTTTTGAAACCTGAAACATGTGTACCCCCGTCTGGGTTAACAATGTTATTACCAAAAGCTAGTAAGACCTCGCTTGTCGCATCTGTGTATTGCATCGCAACGTCGCAAACAGTTCCGGTTTTTTCATCTGTGTATGAGAGTGAAATGGGTGAACTGTATTCATTTTTGCCACGGTTAATGTAACCGACATAATCAGAGAGCCCGTTTTCGCTGTAAAACGTTTCTTCGCGAATTTTCCCTTCTTTATCAACTCGTTCATCGATGTATCGAATTGGAACTTTTGGATTTAAAAACGAGAGTTCACGTAATCGGTGTTCGAGTGATTCGTAACGGAATTCTGTATCTGGAAAAATGTCTGGATCAGGCAAAAACGAAATTCGAGTCCCTGTTTTTCGTGGTTCACCTTTGTAATCTTCAATTTTATGAAGTGGTTTTTGGACTTCACCTCTTGAAAAACTAATCATCCAAGTTTCTGTTTCTTTGATGACTTCCACAGTAGTCCAAATTGAAAGTGCATTCACACATTTAACGCCAACTCCGTGCAAACCACCTGAAACCTTATACGCGTTGTCGTCAAATTTGCCGCCAGCGTGTAATTGGGTCAAGATGACTTCAACAGCAGGTCGGCCGTCAATAAGCGGGTTGTCGCTTTTCATCTCGTCGATGGGCATTCCGCGACCGTCATCAATTACTGTGCAAGATCCATCAACACCAATTCGAACGGTAATCGTTGTGGCAAATTCTGCCATAACTTCATCGATTGAATTGTCAACGCATTCGTACACGAGGTGGTGTAATGCGCTGAGACCCGTACCGCCAACATACATTCCTGGGCGTTTGCGAATTGCTTCAAGACCCTCTAATACTTGAATTTGTTCGGAGGTATATGTGTCGGGAGTTTGTGTCATGGAATTGGATTTTGCCTACGTAATAAAAGTCGTTTTTATGTGGGCGAAACCGTATCTAGCGAAGGTCTTCCACAGGACGTTTATTATACCTTTTAACAGCCGATAATGCCCTCATTTAACTCATTTTGAAGCACCGATTTCAACTGTTTTTGGAGGCAAAAGTCTATTGCTGTCGATACACTAATAGCTACTTAACTGATGGTCTATTCGAACAACGAAAATCTAAATTCTGAACGAGCAAAAGGCACGACAGCACGGCGTACTTTTATGCTTGCGTCAGCATTATTTATAGTTGGTTGTGGTACGAAAAAAGTCACATCAACGTTGCCGAGTCCAATTTGGTCTGGGCTACCTGATCCGCAGTTAGCAGAAGTGCCTGTAATTCTTCCAGAGCCCACAATTTCACTCGGTGCAATTTCACGTGGCTCTTGGGCACAAGGTCAGCCAATTCCACGAAATATGAATCGTATGTTGCCAACACGGTACATCACAATTCACCACGATGGAATGACGAAGTTTATATCGACATCTAAAAATAAAGCCGCAAATCGCTTGGAAACTATACGAAAATCACACCTCCGCCGAGATGGTGGGCGGTGGGGTGATATTGGTTACCACTTTGCAATTGACCCAGCAGGGCGATTGTGGCAAGCTCGACCACTCACATGGCAGGGTGCACACGTTCGAGCAAAAAACGAAGGTAATATTGGAGTGGTAGTGCTTGGAAACTATGAACGCCAATCCGTAAATCGCGCGCAACTTGCAGCCGTTACCTCAACATTACAATTGTTGATGAATAAATATAAAGTTCCAGTTTCAAAAGTTAGAACACACCAAGAATGGGCAGCAACAGCGTGCCCTGGCAAATCATTGCAGCAAGCGATGGTTGGTATTCGCGGTCGCGCATTAATTTAGTTGAACAAAAAAAGTATTTTTTTGCCGAAAACGATTTTTTGTCGCGTATGATTAGAAGCTATGAGTGAACAAGTTGCAGTTCAATTTAAACAAGAGTTTCCAGTGTTTACGCTGCCAGAAACGATGCTTTTGCCACATACGGTGATGCCGATTACCGTTACCGAACCACGGTATTGCCAATTAACAAATCAAGCCCTTGACCAGAGTGGGCAAATTGCGCTTGCATCTGTTGTAGACAAGGGGATCAATGAAGCATGTGCAGATTTACGGAAAGTAGTTTGTCTTGGTCAAATTGTGCAACATGAAAAAATAGAGAATGGGTATAACATTTTAGTTTATGGCTTGTGTCGAGCAGAGATAACACATGAAATTCCAGCAAAAGCAGAGTGTCTGTATCGAACGGTGAAACTAAGACCTATCGAAAGCAAAGAAGAACAAGCGCAAGATTTAGAAATATATAGAGTTGATTTACTGCACTACATGTTTCGTCCAAATATGGAACGACTTGAAAATCACGATTTGATAACAAGTTGGATTTCAGGCCCAGAGTTAACCACATCCGCGTTGTTCGAACTTATTGCGTGCACCATTTTTGATGACTCGGAGTTCAAATATACACTTCTCGCTGAGCCATCAAGTGAGGCACGTTGTTTACTTGTGTTGAATGAGTTGCAGAAATTGGATACATCCATTTCATTGATAAATAAACAGTCGAAAAACCGTTGGGAAAACGGTACATCATTAAATTAACTCTTGCGTTTGATTTTTGAACATCCTTGGCTTACGTCGATTTCAGTTGGCACGCTCGGCTTTGCATTACTGTGGGTTGGACTCCGTGAACAATTAATTACACGAATAAAAATCGGCATTGCGCTACTTATAGTTGCGATAGTTTTATTTGTAACAGGAACGCTAGTTCAAACACCGACAGAAAATGCCAAAAGGGTTGTATATGGCTTTCTTGACGCAGTTGAAGAAGGCAAAGTTGGTGCAGCAACTTCTTTTTTGCATAAAGACGTAATCTTAAAAGACTCTTGGAATGGAAGAGCGCAAAATGGGCGTGCGGGCGTCCGTGCAAGTTTAGAAGAACTGTATCGTAGGCATTCGTTGCAATACAACACAATTTTGAAAACTCGCATAGTTGAGAAAGTTTCAGAAGTTCATGTTGAATTGTATTTATTTACCCGTGTTTCTGGCATCGGTTCAGTTCCATCTCAATGGCGGATATTGGTCCATGAGAGCCAAAATGGAGTTTGGGAGATTTTTTCAATTGATGCAATCGAAATTGCTTACCGCTCTTTTAGATGAGCGTACTTAGCCTATTCCCTCTGGCTGATACAATAGTCAAATGTCAAAAATATGGAAAGATGGCCAATTTATAGAATCCACTGATGCAACTGTGAGCGTTTTCGATCACGGCTTATTGTATGGCGACGGATGTTTTGAAGGAATTCGAATTTACAACGGGCGAATTTTAAAATTGCGTTCGCACATTGTTCGAATGTTTGAATCTGCATCTGCGATTCGTTTGCAGCCTGGGTATTCCATCGACGAAATCGAAGAAAAAGTTAGAGAAACAGTAAAAATCAATAACCAGAAAGACGGATATATTCGTTTGGTGTTTACTCGTGGAAAAGGGACACTTGGATTAAATCCATTTTTATGTCCTGAAGCAACGGTCTTTGTGATTGTTGAAAGTATTAAGTTGTATCCAGAGGAAATGTACGAAGACGGCATGTCTATTATTGTCGCGAAACGTCCACGAGTTCCTGCGGAGTGCCTTGATCCCAAAGTGAAAAGTTTAAACTACTTAAATAATATTCTTGCGAAGATTGAAGCGATTGATGCGGGTGTTTTAGAAGCACTCATGCTGAATATAGATGGCGAAGTTGCGGAATGTACTGGCGATAATATTTTTATTATTAAAGATGGTGTAATCTCAACACCTCCGACATCCTCCGGCATCCTCCATGGGATTACCCGCCGATTAGTGATGGAGGACATTGCTCCTGCAATCGGGCTAACTGTTCAAGAACGAACGATTAAACTTGACGAAGTGCTTGGCGCGGATGAAGTATTTTTGACAGGTACTGCTGCGGAAATTATTGGAGTAAGTCATATTGACGATATAGTAATTGGTGCAGGAAAAGTGGGCAAAATTACACATGCACTTGAAGACCAATTTCGAAAAATGGTTTCGGAAAACGCGCCAGAAGATTAAACTTACTGGTTAATTGTTAGCGGGACACTGTTGTTGCAGGCAGTGTTATTTGAGGAAGTGTGTGCTATTAACGCACCCTGCTCTTGGGATGACCAGTCAGTAACCATTTTGTCAGGTGCGTTTTCACCATCATGAATCTGTAATAAATCGTATTTGTTATCGCGCTTTGCAGGAGTGAATCCAGCACCACGAATCATATGGCAAAGTTTCGCTTCATTCAGACACCAAGTTGTTCCTGCTGCACTTACTACATTTTCTTCAAGCATGACTGAACCTAAATCGTTCGCGCCGTAAAACAAAGCCGTCTGGCCGATTGCAGGTCCCATTGTGACCCAACTTGAACCGATGGAATAAATGTTATCGAGAAAAAGCCGGCTAATCGCTTGGGTTCGTAAGTATGAGCTTGAACCTGCAAGGCAAATTCTACGTCCGAACTCAGGGTGCTCAGATTTAACTCCTGTTCCGTCAAGTTTTGCAACTACATCTCCTGGGAAGGGTTCTGCTTCAGAAGTATTCCACTCCTTCACTCTCCCAAGTGGAGAATTGTCTGGCTGGAATGGCCAAGAAATAAACGCTTTATATCGCCCACCACCATTTAGTCCAAAGTCTTCGATGGAACGGTCTTGCCACGTACGAACGAGGTCCATGTGGTGAATACGATCCGCAATCCCTTCAATATGTCCAAACATCATTGTTGCACTTGTGTTCATTCCAAGTTCGTGTGCAATTCTCATGACGGTCAACCAAACTTCTGCGTTGCATTTTCCAAGACCAATTTTTTCTCTGACTGCGTGAGCAAAAATTTCGCCACCGCCTCCTGGAATCGATTTCAGACCAGCTTCTTGCAATTTTGTAAGTACCCAACGGATTTGTTCTTCAAGAGAATTGCCAGGCGTGTTAAAAAAGTGAACAAATTCAACAATTTCAGGTGGGCTAAAAGCATGCACATGCACTTGCGGGAATTTTTCGCCAAGTAATTGAAGCAAGTCGATGTACCATTCCAAAGGCAACTCTGGATTCATTCCACCTTGCATTAGAATTTGCGTGCCGCCGATGTCTACGATTTCTTGTACTTTTTGTAGCAAAACATCGTAATTTAGTGTGTACGCATCGTCTTCATGACCGTCTCGACGGAATGCGCAGAAGGTACATTTTGCAGTACAGATATTTGTATAGTTGATATTTCGATCGACAATATACGTACGAATGAAATCGCCGTGCAATGTTCGACACCGCTTGTCTGCCCATCGCCCTAATTCTGGAAGTGGCATTTCGTGATACAAACACATCGCTTGTTCGGAAGTTAATCGGAGGTTTCCATCAACTACATCCTGCAAGATAGTTGAATCTAATATTTCAGCAGTGGGTGCAGTGGAAATAGCCATTTCAGAATTATACCTTAGACAGCATCTTCAATGGAAGTGCAGATGGCTTTGCACGAAGCACATAATGCAGAAGTTTCCTCTTGGAGTGCAGTTCGGTGCTCGCCCTTTGCCATTTGGCTTACATTAATTTCAACATTTAGCCGAGCGGAACGTGCTGAAGCGTCTGCAAGAATGGCAGCGATTACCAAATCGCTAGAAAGAAAGACATTTGTTTTATCAGAAAGAATTTCTAGAGTTTCAAGAATTCGTTTACTGAGTTTTATTGTCTGTAATGGAACGTTAATTGCGGTTGCTAATGTGTTGTCCCAATCAGAGATTCGTTTAGGGTCATTTGTTTCTAATTTCCAAAGCGCATTTAACGCTTCGTACGCGTCAGCATCTGCGTTTCCAAGAGCGAGAGACTCTGCAGACGCAGACTCCAAAAAAGTCATGCAGTCATGGTGGATCGCCTCATGTTCAGCGTATTTTTTTTTGTCTTGTGAATAGACAACTACCATTTGTCCAAGAGCCGTGGAAAGGGCGGCAAGGAGACCTGCAACTGCGCCACCACCGGGAGTGGGTTGTTTCGCTGATAGAGAGGAAAGAAACGCACTAATTGTTTGGTTGCCCATATCCATCAGGAACGAATCTCGGCAGAGAATGTGTCGACGAGCATTTGAATTGCGCTTGAAGCAGGGTCGTTTACTTCCTCATGCGTAAGCGTACGATCAGCATCACGGAAACGAAGTTTAAGCGTGAGCGATTTTTTGCCTTGTTCAATATTTTTCCCTCTGAAGGTTGTTACAAACAAAATGTCAACAAGATGTTCAAGGTTTAACGCTTCTATTGAATTATGCAATGCAACCCACTGTACATTTTCATCTACAAGAATTGAAATGTCACGTTCGATAGCAGGTTGTTTTGGAAGCGCATGCGATTGAACTTCTGGTGGAAACGAAGCAAGTAAATCACCCAGATACAACTGGGCAACATGCACTGTACTTGGAAGATCCCACTCTTTTTGAATGGTTGAAGACAAGCGACCAACACGACCCAGTACGGAACCTTGATACGAAATATCTCCCCCAGGCTCAAGCCACGTTGCGACATCAGAAAGAGTTATTGAAATATCGTTATTTGCTGTCAAAATGTTGCAAACCCGATTGATTACTCCTCTAATTTCACCAATTCCATCTTCTTCTTTTGTGTCAAGAACAATTGCCAATTCTATTCGTTCCGTGTGTGTATTTCCATTGAGAACAAACACCGAACCAAGTTCGACAAGCCCCAAATGTTTGACACCATTGTCATCGTTATGTTTTCTTACGGTTAGTAAACTTGGAATGATTGAAGGGCGAAGCGCTGGTTCTGCAGTAGCTCTGTCATCATCAATCGTAAGTGGTAATTCACCCTCGAGTAGAAAATGTCCAGCGGCTTTTAAAGAAACAAGAGAATGCGTCACGCACTCGATGAATCCCATTCCCGCTAGAGCATCTAGGATTGCCTGTCTGCCCGAAGCTTCGCCGCCAGAATCTGGAACTCGCACTTCGATTGCTTCTTCGATTGCAATTTTCTCATACCCATGTATACGACAAACTTCTTCAAGGAGGTCAATCTCGCGATGAATATCACCGCGGAAGTACGGAACAATTGCTGTGACTATTCCGTTATCACAACTTGTTTCAAAGCCGATGGATTGCAGATGACTAACGATGGTTTCGTCAGAAATTTCGATTCCCAACCGCTCTCTGCAATACGCGGTTCGCATCGTGACAGTAAGGAGTTCTGGAAGTTCGTTACCATCCGAAAGCATTCCTTTACACAGCGTTCCGCCACCGAGTTCAAGCAATAATCCCGCAAGTCTGTTTGCGCTTGATTCCACTTGTCGTGGGCTTACACCGCGTTCAAAACGAAAACTAGAATCGCTGGAAAGATTATGTCGTCTACTCATTTCACGAACAACGACAGGATTGAAAGTGGCGGATTCAATCAATATGTTTTTTGTTTCCGCTGTAACAGAAGTTTCAGCACCGCCTTTTACACCTGCAAGTGCAACTGGTTTTTCAGCGTCTGCGATTACAAGGTCGTCGGTCGTTAATTTAATAAGAGTTGCATCTTCACCAAGGGGTAAAAAAGTTTCTCCATCTTTTGCTTTACGAACGATAATTTGGTTACCTGCAAGTTTGTCAAGGTCAAAAACATGTGTGGGTTGGCCTTGTTCGAATAAAACAAAATTTGTAGCGTCGACAATTGAATTTCGAGGGATATCCCCTCGATTTGTTATTTTGGTTGCGAGCCAATCTGGCGAATCTTTTACGGCAATGTCTCGGATTACTCGTGCTGTATAAAGAGGGCAGAGTGCATGTTCATTATTTTGTATGGACGCGAAGTCTTCAATCGGTGCTCCACAATCTTCGACAGCATTCTCAGGGACGAGAAGTTCGTTGTCAGTTCGAGCGGCAATTTCTCTCGCTAAACCGATGTGGCAGGTGCAATCTCCACGATTTGATGTCATTTCAAAGTCTTGTCGAACATCGCCATCTGGCAATTCATCCTGCCCTTCAAGTGGAAATCCAGCTTCTGTGAGCAAATCGGCTTGCTCCTGCGTAGAAACATTATTCTTCAAATAGTCATTGATCCAGTTTGTAGTTACCAACATCCACGCAGAATAGCTATTCTGCGTGGAATGAGACGGCTTCAAACTATCGTGCTTTCACTTTTTTCCATAATACTTCTTGCTGGGTGCTCTGCGAGTAGCCCAGTCGTGGACCCTTTATCGATTGCGCCTAACGATTTTTCATTAGACGTGACCGTTGTCACCACTGAACCGCACTCGTTGGCACACATGAAGTCATCTCGATTTGTCGTTTTTCCAAACGGTGCACTGCACCACGGCGACGAACCAGGCTGGGGGCCAAATACGTTGCCCGGAAGAGTTAGAGTTCTATCTAGGGAACAAATTTCAACTATTTGGAATCGTTTAGATCAGATGGGAATGTCAACACCTGCAAGGGCGGATAAAACTGTAAATTTCCAAATGTTACCGAGACCAAATAACGGTTCTGTGTACATGATTGCTGTTCACGGTAATAGTGCGTATTGGAATTATGTTCGATACATTTCAGAAGACCAAGTGGCAGACCCAGCATTTAAAAATTTAATTCGATTGCTATCGGTGTACGCATGGGCAACCGACTTACCAAACATTGAAGGGTACGAAGAACCAATTCGTTACAACCTTGGCGGTAATCCGTATGAGAAATATTTAGAAGGCGATGTTCAGTGAATATTTTTTTCAGCCTTTGTTCCATTTTTTTGGTTGGTTGCGCAAATACATTTACTGGAAGTAGTTTGAAATTAGAAATGATTGCTCCGCAACAAGCAGTCTTGCTTACTGTTGTGGATAACGAAACACTTTCATACGCTGGCGGATTGAATGCAATCAAAGGTGTAAATACATGGCAGGGCAAGATGAACGGCACTCAACGAGCACGGTATGAATCGTTACTTGTTGCAACGCGTTGGACGACGAACATTCCAGTAAAAAGTACCAATCTTGTTTCTGGCAAATACAAAATACGAATCCAAGAAGAGGGCGTTGATGTTGCATTAACACTTCCGCTAACCGATGTAAACGCAACAAATCTATATGACTTTTTGCAAGAAGTAGCAACGACTCGTCTTGAAAGACATTTGAAAACATTGCCAAAACCAAACGCAGATGTAATTATTGATAGGAACAAGAAAGAATGAAATTGACCGCTGAAAATGCTTTGCGTGAATTAGTAGCAGGAAACCTACGATTTGTTGAGGGTTGTCAAACTTCCCAAAATGTTGCTATTAACCGTGCTGAACTTTCAAAAGGGCAATCTCCAATTGCGGCGGTTATTCGTTGTGCAGATTCACGCGTTGCCCCCGAATTAGTCTTTGATCAACCACTTGGCAGTTTGTTTGTTTGTGGTGTTGCTGGAAATATTCCAACGCTAGAAATAATTGAGAGTATTGAATTTTCAATGCAACATCTTGGAACATTGTTGATTGTTGTAATGGGACATTCAGATTGTGGAGCCGTATCCGCCGCTCTTCATAACGAAGTTGTCGAGGGGGTATTTGCACGAGTTGCACTTGCTCCGGTTCCAGATTTGGATGAATGTATTGCGTACAATGCAGAACAGGGGATTAATACAATTTTGGGTACTTCAAGAATGATTGAAGATGCAGTAAAAAAAGGCATCGTTCAATTGGTTGCTGGTGTTTTAAATATCGAAACAGGCGTGTTCGAATTAGTTGCTCAAACAAAACTGAGTAATTGAGATGGACTACTACTAATTATTTATGTTAAGTAATAATTCTATACGGTCAGTGATGTCTTCAGATAACGGTTCAATCATCGAACCAAAAAAAGCAATCGGAGTTCCGTCTTTATTGACCAAGTACTTGCCGAAATTCCATTCTGGCAATGCACCAGTTACTTTTTGTAGGTCGCGGTAAATGTCGCATTGGTCTTCGCCGGCAAGAACGCTTACTTTGTCCATAATGGGAAACGACGCACCATATTCAGCAGCACATTTTGTAATATCGTCGGCGTTGCCAGGTTCTTGACCACCAAAGTCATTACACGGGAAACCAACGACTGCAAAACCCTTGTCTATGTAACGGTCGTGCAATACTTGTAGGTCTTTGTATTGTGGAGTGAGCCCACATTTACTTGCGAGGTTGACGATGAGTGTCACTTTGCCACTAAAAGTATTTTTTTCGATTGAGTTTCCATGCACATCGTTGAGCGGGTTGATGTAAATATTCATCGCATTTTCCTTTTTGACGGGTACTTCAATAATTCTAGAATCACATGACATGAGCAAGGCAACAATAGATGCTAGTAGTGCACGTAATTTATTCATCATTTTTCTCTTTCTTTTTAAGCGGCTGGAGGAGCGTGTCGATGGCTCGATCAAGCAATTGGAAATCGTTATTTTCTTTCGCAAAATCTTTATCATCGCTTGGGAAAAGTACAGGACCTGGATGGACAAACCGAACAATGCCATCGTTGTCAACAAGAATAGAAACCGATGTTGCAGAGCGCTGCCCAGATTCCAACCACCATTTTTTTAATTGCGACCAATCACCGTCAATGACAACTTCGCCATTGAATTTTCTAGAAACCGCACTAACATGGACTTCTTGTTCATTAATAGTTTTCGAAGGCGGTTTTGGATGATATACCCCAACAACTTTTAGCCCTCGGTCTTTATATTTTTCACGGAGTGAATCAAGCGCTGGCAAACTCGCTTCGCAGTGAGGGCACGTATCAGTCCACCAACGATAGAGCGTCAGTGGAGCGGAAAAATTCCCAAAAATAGGTTCAGACAGTTTCGTTCCAATCATTTCTTGACCTCCGCGGTGAATAGGTAAAATTTCATAGTCTTTTTCTGCTTGTAACGTTGTGAGTATTTCGTTACCAAGTTTTGGAGTTAATCGGAAGTCATTAAATCGGACAAAGTTATTTTTATCAATGATGACTGTCCAGGGTGTGCCACCGCTTCTATACCGTCGCATCAGTGGGGATGGATTTCCATAAGAGCCATCGTGCCCAACAGAAATGTTGAGCCCAAATGTTTTGACATCCGCGAGTGCGCGCTCTTTTGTATTCGAACTAAATCCTTCAAAGACAGTTTGTATTGCGATGAAGTTCACCTTAGGAAACTCCTTCACCATTTTTTGTAGTGTTGGAAAACCATGGCTGTGACACCCAGGGCACCACGATTGAAAGAAAAATAAATAGTTAACCTTCCCTTTTTCAATGGATGGAATGAAGTCACCACCAGACTGTACCCACGCAACACCTTGAAGCGAAGGAGCTTGTTGGCCCACAATACCTCTGGGGGACGATTGTAAGGCTATGGCAACACAAAGCGCTTGAAGAAACATGAATGCATTGTAGCTTTAGTATGAGGGGTGGAATCAGAAACTAGAACATACATCTTGCTCTGGGTTGACGAAGAAAAATGTGCTAGCTGCACCATCCCATGTCTAGCATCCATTGCCACTCAATTCAGCACTTTGAGCATCGGTGTGTGCATGTCAGGGTAAAACTGAAGTGATCTATTGACAACTAGGTGTAGCACTTAAATTCTCAAGTGCACTGAGAATGTGGGCTATGGGAATCTATCGATTATTCTTACGATCCCCAGTTCGCAACCACGATAAGAAGGTCAACCACATCAACCGTACCATTATCATTGAGATCTTCACTGCAGCCTGGGCACGGCCCCCACGCTGAAATTAGTGCTAAAACATCAATGATATTGACAATCCCATCACCATTGAGATCACCTTCAATTTCTGCATTTAGCACAGCAAAGGGATACTCGATGATTTGAATTTCAATTGTCCCATTGAAATTTAATGATTTAAATTCCTGAGTTGTTGTACCCAAAACTCCTACTGGGATAGAGATTGGTGTCGTACCTAGAGCATTCCCCTCTCCATCAAGTGGTTCAAACACGTCGTACTTTTCACTCCAGTCAATTTCAAAACAACCAAGATTGATGTTCAAAGAAGTCTCACCTTCTCCTATAAAGTCATCAAAAACGACGTGGTTGAGCAATTGTTCTTCACCATCATTGTTGAATTCATAAATTGGTGAGGAGGTGCCCGCGATACCACGAGTACATACTGGCTCCAGAATTCCCCATTTCGTTTCACCAAGAGGGGAGAAAACATCGCTTTCAATCACAATTTCTGCAGGCATCCAGTCCCACCAAAAATCACCTGGCTCCTCGGTATTAGTTACTTGCAATCGAGTTATTGTTGCAATAACTCGCCTACGCTGAGTAAGAAAGTTTGCAATTTGCATCATTGCCGGAGCATGTTCTCTCAACTCATAATGATTGACATGCATCCAGCTTGAAGTTGTCGGCAAGTTATAAAATTTGGACTGTGGTGTCATGGAGTGGAAGTGCCCATCATCGATTGTCACCACGCCATCATTGGCGTAAAAACTGCCTTCAAGCAACATAATATCTGACAGTGCTCCATCTCCTGCAGTATCGCGAGATGACATTTCCATACCAATGAGCACGTCACCATAAAAAGGACTATCTGCTTCTATCCTAGGTGCATGCAGGTTCGCCTCAACCCAGTCATAGTGCATCTGCTCCAAATCAACGCTTGGAGTACCAAATTGATTCCACAAATCTATCACAAGATTATTACTTGCAGCCCAATTGCCACAAAGTACACCTTCAAGGGATAGCCATCTTGCTATATTTCCACCTGCTGCAAGTCCATCGCTGTTCTTTTCAATTAACCAACGAGCAACAAAAGTGCCCATGCTTGCACTGACAATATTTACTTGATTTGCACCAGTACGATCCATGATGTGGCGGGCGTATTTTGCAATGATTAATGCGTAACGGGGAATGCCTCCGCCATACTGCGTTGTTATTGCATTGAGTTCAGCAATGTCTTGTGATGTGTAATAACTGGGTGGAGTTGAGCCATAATAGGTGGTCGTTGCAATCACGTTCATTGGTAGCGTAGAACTACCATCATTGACAGGCAGACCAGCGTAATCAGCAACCTGCACCAGTAGCACTTCACCTAAATCGTCTTCACCAAACACACCCTGATGATCTACACCACTTGGATCAAATCCATGGATTATGATTGTCGGTGTTCTGTTGGGATTATGAGTTAGTAGTTCGCCCATACCCCAAGCAGTTGGAGTGGACAATAATACTATGAGTGCAATATATTTCATGAACTTTCTGTTCATATTAAAATTATACCAAGTGACATACATTTGTTTTTCGAAGTTTCACTCTTCTATAAGCGAACTTATACTCAATTCTATCGATTATTAACAGTAAAGCACGTAAAATGTAAAATTGCCGATTTTGAAATAATAACGCGGCTCGTTCTCATGCCCCGATGACACCGAACACTCAAGAGGGTTGTCTATGGTTTGGTTATCAACGAGTTGCACGGGCATAGAGTCCTATAATCCCCGTTGAGTCTGTTTTTCATTGGTACTACCACCAACTCATGACAAATTCATTGGTATTAAAACCAACACATGATATATTGAGGGGTGTCTACGGACACTGCTTGGGAAGAATATGAAGATGAACAACCTAATTACTTTTTTAGTTTTATGTGTGCTGAGTGGTGCAGTCAATGCTAATACATGGACTGTCGACGATGATGGCGTGGCAGACTTTGACAACATTCAGACAGCGGTAGATGCTGCTCTTGATGGTGATGAGATTTTAGTGATGCCAGGAACATATACGAGTATCGGTGGCGAAGTAATCAACATGAACGGCAAGACCGTGTGGTTGCATAGTAGTAATGGACAAGCAGTAACGATCATCGATGGCGAAGGTGTGCGGAGAGGCATACGCTGCGATAGTGGGGAATCCAATATGACTATCGTCGAGGATTTTACGATCACCGCGTGTATGACTGGTGATGGTGGTGGAATCTATATTCGCAATAGCAGTCCTACAATTATCAACTGTACAATCACCGGTAACACCGCCATCGGCGGAGGTGGCGGGCTTTTCATTCGCGATGGTAGTCCCACGATCACCAACTGTTTAATCACCGGTAACACGGCCAACGTCGATGGTGGCGGGCTTTTCATTCGCGATGGTAGTCCCACGATTACCAATTGTATGATTACCGATAACACTGCCAACGCCGATGGTGGTGGGCTCTCTATCAGAACAGGCGCCCCCGCAATTAATCAATGCACAATCAAGGGCAATGTAGCCAATCTGAACGGCGGCGGGATCTTCTGTCGTGACAAGGGTAACGCTACGATTATGAACAGCATGATTGAGGATAATTTTGCTGGCAAGATCGGTGGCGGACTTGCCTCGGATATCAGTATTCCTGCAATTGGAGGTACTAGGTTCTGTGGGAACGTACCGAATCACATCGTCGGTACTTGGAGCAACGCCGGTGGAAACGAATTTCTCGACTTGTGTTCAGCGGGCTGTCCCGAGGACATCGATGGAAACGGTGTCGTAGATGTCGTCGATCTCCTAGCAATCATCAGTGCCTGGGGTCAGTGCGTAGGTCAGAAAGTCCACATCGTGAACCAGATTGGTTTCACTTTTTTCCCCCGTGAAATCATGGTCACGCAGGGAGATACAATCAGGTGGGTTTGGGGTAGTGGCTCTCACACGGTCACCTCTGGCACGCTTCCGTGTGGGGCAGATGGTCTGTTTGACGGTCAACTTGAAGAAAATGCACCGGTTTTCGAATGGATTGTTCCCTCCGCTACACCTGACTTTATTGAATACTTTTGCAACCCACATTGCGTTCTAGACATGAACGGTAGCATCAGTGTGACGGGCATCGGCAATAACCCAAGCGGCGGATGCCCAGAGGATATTGATAACAGTGGCGCCGTAGATGTCACCGATTTACTCGGGCTCATATCCGCTTGGGGACCATGCGGGTGAGAAACACTAATAGCAAATGTGTTAGCACCTAGCCCACTAAATTCACTTTAAAAACGCTCCGAGCAGGACTCGAACCTGCGACCTACGGTTTAGAAGACCGTTGCTCTATCCAGCTGAGCTATCGGAGCATGGAATGAGCATTGTACGCTAGTCAGGGTATCATGCCCACTCTTAGCCAATGTTTTACGTTGACTACAGGGCCGGTAGCTCAGCGGTTAGAGCTAACGACTCATAATCGTTCGGTCCCCGGTTCGAATCCGGGCCGGCCCATTTGGCGAACTGCAAGTTAGCTTGCGTTCGCTTTTTTGTTGTTCAATTAATCAAACCTCGTGTATTCAATTTGCTTTTTGGTGCCAAATTATCTACGATGAAAGTAAAGGAGAATGCAGATGGCAAATAATACAATGGCAGTAGCGGTGGGCATAGTGGGAATTGGATTGTTATCAATTGGATTTCAAACCGATGTCGGAACATCAGTTGCACAAGCGACAAATCTTGTAACTTCAGAGCGTGGATTAGACCCGAACATTGTTTGGTTTGGCGTGACTTCTGAACAAGGGGGTGGAATAAGTGCTCCCGATCGCCACATTGTCTACCATCGAATGTGGTCAGATGGAAAAATCGAAATGCGTTATGCAGGCACAGTCAACGGCTGTCAAATTATTACAGAGTATTGTGATTGGTTTGTGGTGCCCGCCGAACCAACTAGTGTCGCATGTAGATCTGACCTTAATGGCGATCAACAAGTTGGGGTAGAAGACCTATTGATTGTCGTAAGTGAGTGGAATGATAATGCCGTTTGCGCCCCTTCATTTGGCTGTATTGACCTTGGAGATGTTGCAGGTATTCCTGCGATGTAGAATAAGGTGATGCAATTAGAAACAAAACCCGGTTTTTCCCTCATTGGCATTTTAGTTTCACTTGCTTGCATGGCTGTATTGATGTCGATTTATATGACATCTCTTGACAAAGCAGTTACTGGTGGAAAAGGAAAATCGACTCAAGGTTCTGTCTGGGGAATGCAAGACCAAATTCAATTGCAATTACTTGGGCAAGCGATGACTATTGATGCGATGTCAAATAAGCACAATCAGTTTTTAACACCAAGTGTTCTCGCAAGCACAAATGATATTTACGACAACACCTCTGCGAATTTTTGGTCAGCGATGCTTGTGCAAAATTTAGCTAAAGCAGAACAATTAATTTCCCCCAGTGATCGTGGCTGGGTTGAAAAAGCAATTGTTGATTATCAATCTTCTGATTGGGATCCAAATTTTTCTGCAAATTTAAATGAGACTGCAAATGTTTCGTACGCACATATGCCACTTTGGGGAGAGCGGTTGAAGCGCAGATGGAACGTGCAGTCTGGAAGATTTCCAATTTTGGGAAACCGTGGACCAGTTGATGGTGACGAGAGTGCAAACTCTGTAACGGTCGATGACGATGGAGTATGGCGCGGCTGGGTATTGCATTCTGACAATTCAATTAAATGGGTTGAAGGTACTTCCCTTGTTTCAAAATGGCGACGTCGAGATGGTGTTTCAGATGACAACATCTTTTTGATTGAGAGCGAAGATTCCGCAGATGACGCAATACTAGGGTACACCTTAGAAATGGATGATTACGGTCCGACTCTCGTCTGGGATTAATTAGCTGAGGGTTAATTAATTTTTAGAGTTTATTGAGGTTAGAAGTAGCATCTTCTATTAATTGAGAAGCAGAAATTGGGCTTCCAACAGCATTTTTCATCCACTGGTCTGGAGTAAGTCGACCAATTGAACAAATGCGTTTCGTTTCTGCTGCTAAATCTTTACCTCGCATGTGTGATTTGATTTGGTGACTAATGACATGCCCAATTGTGTAGTCAGGCAGATACAACGGATATCCAATCATGTGTTGGTATGCAGCGAGTATGTGATAGTGGTCTTCCCCAAAATATTCTTTGAAATATGTATCCCAAACATCTTTTGCAATGGATAACATTTCATCGCGTAGTTTTTCGGGCGTTGCCTTTGGATTTTTGTACAGCCATCGCCATGTATACAGTTCAACAAGCGATGGTCCAGCGATTTGACATGCCGCGAGCAACCCTTCAACAGAAGCAAAAGCAAAAGCCTTTGCTTCATCTTCTTCAGGTAATCCGACAACTTCTTTTGCTTTGTTTTGATATAAAAATGCAAACGCTTCAGTACACGCAGTGTTTGGAACATTGCGAAGTAACGGTCGTGGAACAAAATGCGTTGAAATTAATTGTTCAAGATTATGTCCAAGTTCATGCATTGCTGTGTCAAAACCGTCCCAGCCAAGCCGGTCATCTAAACGATTGGTACGAAGCCATGCGTTGTATTCTGGAATTCCAGGACGCATAGCATGGCCAGCACCGCGAGCAATTTCAACATTAACGCGCGAACCTAGAAAATCTGCATCTTCATCCGAGAATCCAAGCCCACGAAGCACATCAGGAATTTTCGATTGGAATTCGAGTTCATCCTTGAACATTGCCGTTACTTTTTCATCTAATTCTTTTGAACTTGCGCCCTCGCTTATGTCTTCAAGATAAATATCAAACGCTTCGAGCGGTCTGCCAAGTTTTTCTTCCATGAACGTAGCAATATCTTTTCTCACTGGCGCCTTAAGCAATTCAATCATTAATGCTTCGACAGTTTCTTCAGGAATTTCACGTTCCAAATCGAACTTACGTGCGATTGCCGATGGGTGTTCTTCGTAGTATTTGTCGTAATCAACGGCGATAGAACGCTGTGTTGCAAGTTGTTCATAGCGAACAGGTCCAAGCAATTCGCCAGGATCGTTACCGTCAATAGTATTGGCTTTTGGGTCCCACAGGCCTTGGCAAGTGCTGTCCATAATTTGTTTTGGAATCGTGCCATCAATGTGTCTACGCATAACACTCGCAAGCGCACGTTGTTTTTCGATGCCGCCGTCTTGTGTATACCCTGCTTTTATTTCTTCCCGAATAAGCCAGTGCGCGATAAGTTTTCGATCTTTTTCAAACCATGCTTTGCCATTGGAATCGACCATGCATCCAACCGGCACATGAAATTCGCTAACAAACATGTTTGCTTCGTGTTCAAGTTCTCGTGCTCGGTCATTGACTTCCGAAGGAATACGTGGTCCAAATGCTCTGCCAATTCGCGCTTCAGCCCATTCGTCGGTTGTCCAATTACAGCCATCTTGCAACATGGTTTCTAAGTCAGGTCTTGTAAAGTTTAACAAGGCAATGAATGCAATTTTTTGTTTGTAAAATTGATCAGATAAATCAGGGCATGGATCAAACATAGCCATCGCGTTATCTACTGAGTGCATCTCATCCCCACGCAAATCAGTCCATCTTCGTAAGTGCCTTCCAATTTCATACAGGTGACCTCCGATGCTCCCCATTGCACTTTCGAATCTACTTAGTAGCCGAGTTCTGTCCTCTTCGCTTTTAATAAAGTTCTCTTCGCAGAACGATTTAAATTGATCGCCCCCACCGTCGGAATCGTGCCAGCGGTTTGCGACTCGGTTAACACCCTGAGTTGCTCGTTCGCAACTTCCGAGTGATTGAATAGTTTCGTCAATTGGTAATGTTGTCATGTGGTGCATGATAAAGCATGACAAAGATGGTCGTGCAGGGGTGCGTTTGATGCAATTCCGCCTTGGACAATTGTGGAATATTTTCCGCCAGCTTCTTTCAGAATCGGGAGCCACGGAATGATGTCCCATGGGTAAAGAAGGGGTTCGACAACAGCATCAATTTTGCCTGTACATAACAATAGATAGGCAAAACAATCGCTCCATCCTCGAAGTGAGCTTCCAGTTTCAAGGAGCCCGGAGTAGAGCGTTTCGCTATTTGTTTCTTTGAAATAATCGTAGGATGTGGTGCAGATTAATGCGTCCTTCAATGTTGAAACCGTGGACATCTCGACACCATTGTTAGAGTTATAAACAACACCTTCACCAATCACTGCGGAAATAGTTTCGTTCAGTGCCGGTAGGGAGGCAATTCCTGCAATTGGCTCACCATGGTATTCAAGACCGATGAGGGTTCCGAATAGTGGAACGCCTCTGGCAAACGAAGCAGTACCATCAATTGGGTCAACAACCCACCGATATCCGCTTGTCCCAACCACTTCGCCACCTTCTTCCCCCAAAAAACTATCTTCAGAAAATACAGTTAGCAATGTATTTTTTGCGAGTATCTCTGCCTCTATATCCACTGTAGTAACTGTTGAACCGTCTTTTTTTGTCGAACTACTGAAGTTTTGGTCTAAAAAGTGAGATAAAACGAACGAGGAAACATTGCAACACGTATCGTTTAAGGCCTTTAGTCGCATCAATTTAGAGTTCATAAGAGGAGTATCCTACCACCCAAACACCAGTCCTATAACAACGTAACTAGCCCGCACAAACAGTATTTTCAAGTAAGTAATCGGGTTTTTACGAATAAACCCCCTAAGTTAACAGGCAAATTCCTGAAAGTTAATTCTTCTAAAGTCTTTGTATGTGCGGGTTTAGACAATGGTGGTACAGTATAAGGCTTGCCTTGGTGGGCACGCTACAAAAGTAGACATGAGCATGAAAAAGAAACCAGTCAACGCACTCAAACGATTTGCAGCAATCTTCCCGATTGTTGGAATTGTTCTATTTGCGCCTGCTGAAACTATTCATGTTCCAAGCGAAGTTGCGACCATCCAAGAGGGTATTGATTTAGCGCAAGGTGATGACGTTGTTTTAGTCGCTCCTGGCAGATATAACGAAGCGATCAATTTTAAGGGCAAGGCGATTTCCGTCAAGAGCACTAAAGGTGCCGCCCAAACCACCATCGATGGCTGGAATTTGAACGACAGCGTTGTGAAGTTCATCAGTGGTGAGGGACCAAGCACGATACTTGAAGGATTTACAATTACTGGCGGGACCGGGAACGAAGAATATTACAGCAAACATGAACCAGTTGGCGGCGGGATTCTTTGCCTCCACTCTAGCCCAACAATTTTGAATTGCATTATTGTCAGTAACACGGCAAGGTATCAAGGAGGTGCTGTTTTTAACGGCGATCGATCAAATACCGTACTTAAAAATTGCATCATCAAAGAAAACTCCGCAGAACGTGGTGGGGGTTTCTACAACAGTCGCGGTCGACCTGAAATTATCGACTGCGAAATTTCATCCAACAGCGCTCGCTATGGTGGTGGTGGAATGTACAACTTTGGCTCTGATGTGCGAGTTGTATCTTGTATGTTTAAACACAATCGTGCGGAATATAACGGTGGCGGTATTTACGATTACGACAGTGGTGGACGACTTATCGATACAGTCTTTAGAGATAATGTTGCATTGTTTACAGGCAACGCAGTCTACCGAGGTTATAAAAGTGACACCGTAATCGAAGCAAGTTGTTCATTTATTATGGAACACGACACAGTTTCAGGTACAGGTGGATACATGGTTGCGCAAGGAAAGAAAACAGGAGCGTGTTGTGTAGGCACTGGCTGTTTAATAGTTGACGAGCGGTCGTGTGTAAAAGCAGGCGGGTCTTGGCTTGGACCAAACACTTCTTGCGAAGATCAATTACTTACTTGCCCAGAACCGAATACAGGCGACATTAACACAGACGGTGTCGTCGACATGATGGACCTCGTGCTTGTAATGACAAGCATGGATACTAGATCTAAGAATTAACCCAATCTATAATTAGTTTTATAAGTGCCGCAGAAGGAAGAGACTGCGGCACTTTTTTTGTATTTGCTGGGATAATTAAAATAGGTGCCGGCGCTCCCATCTCTACCGTTCTGCCATGAGAACCCTTGACTTTTGTTACATCAAGAGAAATAACATCAAGCAGTGTACGGAAACCAATTTTTTTCAGTAGAAGTTTAAATGCAATTCTCGCTTTGGACCCTCGCCAACCACCAGCAAGAAAAAGTTCCCTTGGGTCATAGCCAGGCTTATTGTGGATGTCGACGGTAGTTTGATAATCAGGCGCTTTACTCGTATCTTCCCACCAGTCGTGCGAAAACCATTTATCACTATTTGAAACAGCAATAATGTCTCCGCTTCGGTCGTGAATGAGTTGCGGACGATCGTCTCCAACAAAAACAAATTCAATTCCATCTTGGTCTTGTAGCAACTTCGCAACCGTCCCGATGTTGTTTTTATTTTTCACATAAACGTGCGCAATTTGGTGATCTGGAACTGCAAAACACTCGCTTGCGCCAGCGTCTAAGTATTCCCGACTTAATTCTTCTCGAACGCACAGCAACCCATTTTTGCGAAGGAGTCGATTAATTGCAACCGCATCATTAACTTCTTCGATTCCATATTCACTAACAACACACACTTCGATTTGTTGAGAATGGAAGTGGTCAATTAACTTGCCAACTTCTTTGTCGACGGCTTGTAGTTCTTTATTGATGTCGGGGTGGTTTGGTCCAAGTTTTTGCAGTGGATAATCAAGATGGGGAATGTACACAAGCGTAAGCGTAGGGTTGTGTGTTTTTTCTACTTCAATGGTTGCATCGACAATCCATTTTGTTGAAGTAATATTTGCCATCGGTCCCCAGAAATTAAACAAAGGGAATTGTCCAAGTTTATTTTGTAACGAACTTCTTAACTTGGACGGCATTGTCCAAATGTCAGGAATTTTCTTCCCGTTTGCACAGTAAATGGGTCGTGGTGTCACTGCAAAATCAGCTGAGGAATACATATTGAACCACCAAAACATATTTGCAACCGTAAACGTATTATCAATTTTACGTAGAGCATCCCACACTTTTTCTCCGCGTACTAATGCATTTGATTGTCGCCAGAAAAAAGTTTCGTTAGTTTGTCTTTCGTGCCAACCATTTGCAACAACGCCATGCTCTTGAGGAGATAAACCGGTAAGCATCGTAGATTGAACGGTGCAGGTTACTGCCGGAAGTGGTGGTGTTAAGGTTGAAACAGAAGACGCGTTTGCAAGTGCAGTTAGATTTGGCGCAAACTCTCCAAGGTGGGACTTGGTTAGACCAACAACATTTATGACAGCAATTCGTTTCATGTACCGTGGATTTTACGGTGAAATGCGACTGTAATGATGAACAAGACGAAGCATATTCCAGCGATTACGAACTGCTCAAGAGATGTCGCTAGTACGCAATCGAGCAAACAGAACCCAGAAAGAATTCGGTGCATGCCAGCGATTTTGTTTCCCGCGTTGAAGTTGGCCCACGCGAGCCAAGTCCAATATGCCATACCTGTAAGTGGAATGAAAGCAATCCATGAAGTAGAAAGGGTGCTTAAGACAATGTACGTTGGCGAAAGCAACAACAACCACGTAATCCAAGCATATTTTGAATTTTTCTTATTTTCAAATTTGCCAATGCATGTCAGCACTGCTGTGTAAAACGAAAGTGCAACGCAATAGGTAATCAACTGTGTGTTATTTTCGCCTTGTATTGGGTTCGCAATAATGAGGTACACGAGCCCTCGGCAGATTGCCATGAATAACATTGCAGGAATAAACCAGCGGTGAAAAAATGTGTAAAGAAGAACTGCAACAATAAGCAGTAGCAGACCATTTGCTGCCCCGTGTCCGAGAGCAAAGACAGAAACTGCAACAAGAAGCGTTAACCCTAACAGCCACGCTGTAGCTTGGCGAATAACTCCTGATGGAATAGGCCTTTCGGGACGATGTGTTTTATCATGTTTCACATCGATGGCATCATTAAGAATCATGCCTGCAAAATAGACAACCAGAATGCAGAATGCAAAAAACAAATCGTACGCGGGGCTCCATCCGAAGTCGCTTGATTGCATTGCAATTGCAGTGCCAACCAAAATGTTGCTTACGACAGTGGGGGCGTTGCTGATTCGCATCATGCCGAGCCACGCTTTGGTTCTGCTTACTTGTTTAACTGCTTCGTCGCCCATGTAAGTTCCTTTGTAATTGAATTAACCAAGTTGCCTTCCTTAAGTTCGCTTGGCGTCACACTCCAGGTATAGGTTTCGACTTCCCAGTCGGTAACGCCAAATCTTTTTAGTACTCGGATAGATTCAATTAAATCAATTTGTGTTGTTTGTAATTCGCCGAATGTAGCAAGGTGTATCGGAACATGAAAGTGAATTCTGCAATCCCCTGTGGTTATTGATGCTGGAACATCTGAGAAATTTTCAAAGTATTGCACTTCATTGCCATTGACCACGCTTGTTTGATGTAGAAATTTTGGCTCTGTTAAAACCGTTCTATTTTGAACTGCACTTAAATCGCACTTAAGAGCAGATGAAAGTTGTACTTTCCCAATTCTAAGCCCAGCGTTTTTGTAGTTTTTAACACAGTCCTCAGCGCTTTCTCGCATAACAGCCCCATGGCAAGTGTCATGACAAACACGAATGTATTTTCTTGAGCGTTCATCATCACCGAAATATTGACATACAAAATCGCAAAGTTCTTGGCTTCTCTGAAGACGACAACCAGGCTCAGTTTCAATTGCTATATGAATATTTTTCCCAGACTGTTGTTCTATTTCTTCAAGCGCGTCTATGCATTTATGCAATAACACAGCACATTCACCATTGGTGAATGAAGACGTGTTCCAACCTAGAGGTAAAGTGGAAATGCATGCTTCGTTTTGCATTGTAATTTTTGAAAGTATGTCTGCAAGACGGATGGTGTAATCAAGACGAGATTGTTCAGACCAGTTAGGTTCATACACAGAATGTCTAACGACTTCTTGATGAAAATCTGAAAAGGGGAATCCATTAATAGTAAATGCTTGCAAATCTAATTCTTGAAGTGTGTCAACAAGCAAATTAGTATCTACTTCTCTTGAGGCAATATCAGAGAACCACAATCCAACACCGATGGTTTTTTTAAAATGTTGTTGCACCGACGATGAATACGTTTTTAAATTTTCAATAACACTTGAAAATGTAACTCCGCTATGCACGTTAGTACAATACCCAAGCATTATGAGATGGAGAACTTTCCACTCTTTGAAAGGAAATCCAGTGGGTTGCCAAACGAAATAGTGTTTATTAATTCTTCAGAGTGACCTCGACTGGCAAGTTCAAGCCGACATTTTGGAACTGCTAGTGGGTCGCTTGGTCCCCAATCACCAGCAGAGTTTATCCATAATCTTTCTGTTCCATACATCTCAATACAGTCAGCGGCACGTTGCGGCGTGCATTTACTGTCTGGATAGAGCGTCATGCCTGCCCAGAAGCCGCGATCAAGAACGGACTTAATGGTGTGTTCTTCAACATGATCAATAAGCACTCGAGTTGGATCAAGCGATGTGTTATCGATTGCATCCATTATTAAATTTGTGCCTTTGAGTTTGTCCTCAAGGTGAGGTGTGTGGACGAGTACTAATTGGTTTGTGCTTTCTGCTAAAGCGAGTTGCTCTTCAAGAATGATTAATTCATTTTTACTGTTTTTGTTTAGACCAATTTCACCAATACCGAGCACTGTTGGGCA
>JYMV01002506.1_pt1 | contig 42727 bp, 35 predicted proteins | sample 338911 | NCBI WGS metagenome assembly JYMV01 (sample SAMN03354496, study PRJNA234377) | hydrothermal vent metagenome | biome: Deep sea; feature: Hydrothermal plumes at the Eastern Lau Spreading Center, Western Pacific Ocean; material: Seawater | place: Tonga | collected 2009 | depth 2000 m m | reverse complement strand
TTATTACGCATCTATAATTTTGTCCTGATTAATTCTGATATTTTCTTTTTAACTAATTCTTGTAACTCTTCTAGGCTAAGATTTTCATAATCTTTATTTGTAATCGGGTCACCGAAAACTGTAGTCAGAATACCAGGTTGAATTCGCCAGTCATTTTTACTTTTTGCACTATAAGCACCAAGTAGACCCATTGGTATAATTGTCACTCCAGTATTTATTGCAACATGGAATGGCCCTTTTTTAAATGTGCCCAGTTGACCTGTAAGTGTTCGTGTACCTTCTGGTGCAAGCATAATAGAAACACCTTTTCTTATGGCTTCTTCTACTTTAACTAGGCTATTAATAGCCTGACCCAGTTGTTGCCTTACAATAGGAATAACACCATATTGCTTTGCTAAATATCCCCAAATAGGATAGGAAAATTGTTCCACCTTACCAACACCGGTAAAATAATGGCGTATACTTGCAACAACCATCATAGCATCAAACAAAGATGCATGATTTATCATATATAAATAAGGGCCGTTTTTTGGATCAGGGGCTATACCTTTTACGCGAAACCATTGTCCTCCAAAAAGCATAAATATTCTGGCCAAAACTCGGGCTAGAGGATGGAGTTTATTGGGAGAGAAAAAAACAATTGAAACAGAATAAACAATTGTCCCAATTAAAAATATTATAGCTCCGATAGGCCATAGAATAATGGAAAAAATTGCTCTAAACATTTTCTTTTTGATATAATAGAAACAGTTTATGGTTTCCCTTTGAGAAGGCATATTGATCTAATTCAGACCATCGTACCCATTTCATGGAAGAATCAACTTTTTGATCATGTTTTAAAAGACAACGAAAAAGGGTAATATTCATTTTAAAATGTGTAAACGTATGGTGGATTAAACCAAGATTTTTCCCCACTTTTATAGTACAAGCGTAGTGATTATTAATACTTTTTTTTAATAATTTTTCTGGGCATTCCCCATTTTTTATTTCAATATTTGGTAATTCCCACAATCCACCCAATTGCCCATCTACGGGTCGTTTCGAAATAAGGATATAATCACCGTATTCAATTAAAGCAGCAGCAAGGTTTCTTGTAGGTATTTTCTTTTTATATATTTTTTTAGGGTATTCAAGAGGTTTACTCGAAACACAAGCTTTACATGAAAATTGAATTGGACAAAAATCACAAAAAACTTCTTTAGGTTTACAGATAGTGCTGCCGATATCCATTATTGCCTGATTTAGATCTCCAGGTCGATCTATTTCTACCATTTTTTTTAAATAATTATATATACGATTTTTATTGTAACGAGATACATTTTTTATTCCTAATATTCTGGATATTACCCTGCGATGATTTCCATCTATTGAAGGATGTGGGTGATTAAAGGCAATCGACATAACTGCACCTGCAATATAATCCCCGACGCCAGGCAAAGATTTAAAAACATCAAATTGATTTGGGATAGTACCATTGTATTTATAAATAATTTCTTTGGCTGCGTGATAAAAATTTTTGCATCTAGAATAATAACCCATCCCTTCCCATATTTTTAATAATTCATCTAGATTTGCCTGAGCAACTGATTGAATAGTTTTGTAATTCTTTAACCAATTATTATAATAAGGAATGACCGTTTCAACCTTTGTCTGCTGCAACATGACTTCAGATAACCAAATTTTATAGGGATCGTTTGTTTTTCTCCATGGTAAATCCCGCTTATTTTTATCATACCAACATAAAATCTCTTTTGATATATTTGTATTATACAATATTAATTATTTAATCTATATTTTGAAACAATCCAATGAAACGATGATAATATTTCCTTTATTTCATCTTGATCTTCTACAGGTATTTGGGAAAATAATTCGGAACCAAAACGATCGATTTCAGATTCAATTGATGAATGAAGCATTTCACCTTGCTCGGTTAAGCTCACAACAATAGACCTTTTGTCTGAGTGGTGTTTATTCTTTTGCACATATCGATTTTTAACCAATACATCAATAAGGCGAGTAAGAGTACTATTATCTATTCCTAAACGATGAGATAATGAGGTCATATCTATTCCATCAGTTGGAATAGATGAAAGGAGCATAATTTGGGGTAATGTAAGATTTAAACTTTTTGTATGTGTACGGAATAGAGCCTGGAGGTCAATCAGAAATTGATTAAGTAATTCCCCAAATTCCATATTTGTATATTACAAATATATATAGTTTCAATCAAATATGTTTAATCAACCAAAGAACCATTTTCAATATCTCTGTCAGGCTCAATAAGTACAATGTTACCATTATTGTCCTCAGCTCCCATTACAAGGACTTCGGATTTAAATGTGCCAATTACTTTATTACCCAGATTCATGGCTGCAATAATACGGCGTCCTACCAGGGCGATTAATGAATAATTTTCTGTAATTTGAGCACTGGACCATTTCCTTCCAAACGATCCAAAATCAATTCTGAGTTTATAAGCAGGTTTTTTAGCTTTAGGAAAATTCTCTGCTTTTCTTATTGTTCCAACTCTTAATTCCAGTTTCTCAAATTCCTCAATATTAATCATTTGTTATATACCTTTATTCTGGAAGAGTCCATAGTAATGACATATGATCAGAAAATAATATTTTTATCGAGTCCTGTTCAGTTGGTGTCGCACCATGACCGATAAATTTCCGGTGGTCTGACTTGTATTCACCAATCACATACCATTGCCCAGGGATCAGCAATTCATTTTCATGGTATATTGCGATTGGATCTGGTCCGTTCATTCCGGTTGTCGGTCCATACATAGATATTTTACTAACAATACCATCATTTTCAAACCACGTTGAGTCAGTAGAAGACCCATCGTTATAAAAAGCTTTTTTCATACCTATAAGGCGAGCATGCGCTCTAATAATAAAGGTCATATTTTCATCAGGAATATGACGCCCAGAACTTGAATCCAAAACAGTGCTGCTTGTAACGTATGAAAAATAATAAATATCTGGATTTGCAATACAAAATGTGTTCATTTGCCGTGCTCCTTCAACACTGGCATCCCAAGCAACTATATTTTTTGTGCCCCATGCTGGATGTTTTCTCATGCGTCTAAAATAATTACTCCACAATTCATCTTTACCCATTTTAAACCCCCAATGTTCAAGATCAAAACTGTAAAATGAATTACCTACTACTGCTGCTACAGCAATAAAATCCTGTAGAAATGGGATAGCCGTGGTAACAATATCCGATAAAGTAGTTCCATTATGAGGTGTTGAAATGGAAGTTATGGATTTTATCCATCCTAAGTTTGATCTACCCATTAATTTACTTTCTTCCTTCATGCCAGAAGAGTCCACAATTGTGCTTCTCAATAGGTATTCCAACATTCGAACGGTCTGACCACCCATACTATGACCAATAAGATGAACAGGATGTTCATTATCCCATTCCGGGTATAAACCAGTGTATTTTTTTCCTACTGGTTTACGAACAAGACCAAATAATTCGGAATGTGTTTTACCGTAATCAACTTGTCCGCCTTTAATTTGGTAATAAAGTTCAACAGCGCGGTCCCAATTTGAAGAAACAGGCCCAACACTAGTTGTAAAAACCGTATAACCTTCCTCTATTAAATATCGTTCTAAATCAAATTTACCCCCCCAATAACGATAGGAACCCATTTCTTCCCGTCCCCAACCCATAAAACCATGCACCAAAATAATAGGATGTTTGTTTTGGGCATATACAAATCCATATATTTGAAAGTTTAACAATAAAAATATATTTATAATTCTATTCAATATTGCCTGGAAACCAATTTTTAATTGAATAATTCCCTATTGGTAATACCAACCAAAAAGGATCATCATTTCAGCTGTTGATAAAAATCCAAACCGCACTGTTTGATCTGTCGGATTATCATAGGTTGCAATAAGCTTTAACCCTTCCCCGGGGTTTAATTCAATGGCGGGATCATAATTTATTATGGGCGGGTGTTGCCAATCATCTGTCCAATAAATCACTTCATTATTTCTGGGACCACCGGAAATTTTAACTACAAATTCTGTCATTTTTTCATGTGCATGGGAAAACACTTGTCCAATATATATTTTGTTGTTTACATCAAATGTTTTTGTAATGGTTGTGATTTTATTGGGCGGTAAACTGAAATCCATATTGGACCATCCAAATAATTCTGCTATACGCTGCACTTTTGATTTATCAATGGTATGTATGTTTGAATAAACTTCGCCAACCATTATAGTATCTGTCCTGTTTACAAAATGAGTATTTTGATCTAATCCAAATTGTGATGGTATTCTTAAAGCGACCCCTGGAGGAAGCCTATAATCAAGGCGTGGCCATTGGGTCCCACCGAAAAACTGATGAAACTGCATTGTTTTAAGAGTGTACAAATTTGGTGCACCATCTGAATAGCGTAACTCTCTTATTTCTCCCAGATTTGGCAAATTTGTTCTTTTTGTCCCTTCTAAAAAAGAATAAAGTATAAAGTGATGGCTCCCAGGCCTCATTTCAATCTGGATACGGTTTACAAATATATCCTCTGTCAAATTCAGATCTGTATAATAAAAAAATTCCCTTTCAAAATTGGGCTGAATTTCAAAAGGGCCCAAATGAAGTTGAAACCCATTTTCTGGTGGATCTAGTGGTTGGTATTTTGGTGGTTCATAACGATTAGAATCTTCTAATAAATTTTTATCTACTACAATACCAGTTTCTGGGGCACCGCCTTCAATCCATCCTCGAATAAACTGTAATTGTCCATCAGTTAAAAAATTTACGCCAGGTGGCATCATCTGTCCGTATTCCGGATGGTCACTTAAAAAATGTTCTCGATCATAAGCATTGATTTTTTCCCATAAATAACTTTTGCCGAGCCCTTTCATGCCGCCTTCATTACTAACAATAACCAGTCCATCATTTTTTGCAGATATATTTTTGGGTGGTACATTAACCATTTGGCTGTAAGCATTCCCCTTACTTAAATCTAATCCTGATTGTTTGGCTATGGCTGTACCACTAATATGACAATTTGCACAACTTGAAGTCAGTATTTGTTCCTGTATTGTATTCCAACTAGAAATCGGGACTGTACTGTCTTTATCTTCGCAAGCAAAAAAGATTAGAACCAATAAAGATAATTTGGCTAAGGATTTTATTTCCATAGTGCTATTTATCATAACCTATAAGTTAAATGAATTACTACTAAAAAAAGGTACTCTTACTTTATAGACTATATATTACGTTAACAATAGATCACTTTATTCATTTATAGATGAATAAATAAACTAGATCATTAATAAATATTTACTATAGGACCATTAAAAAAAGTGAAAAAGTCAGCCGTATTACACCTGCTTTAATTTAATGTACTAACAATATGACTGATTATTCTGTAAGGATCGGCGTTTGATGCAGGGCGTCTGTCCTCTAAATAACCATTCCAGTTATGTTCCACGGTATAAATTGGAATACGTATACTGGCTCCTCTATCAAATACGCCATATGTGAACTGATCAATACTTTGAGTTTCATGAAGTCCCGTAAGTCGCATATCGTTATCAGACCCATATGATTCAATACCTTCTTTATGAACCTTTCCTAATTTTTCACAAATAGAATTATGCAACTGCTCTGATCCTTTTGTTCTCATTTCTTCATTTGAAAAATTTGCATGCATTCCTGAGCCATTCCAATCTCCCGTTTTAGGTTTAGGATGAATATTAACACCAACACCGAAGTCTTCAGCTATTTTATATAGCAAGTATCTACTTACCCATAAATCATCAGCAGCTTTCACGCCTTTTCCAAAACATTGATATTCCCATTGACCCAAAGCTACCTCAGCATTTGTTCCTGTAAGCTCAATCCCAGCTGCAAGGCATGTTTCCAAATGTTCTTCAGAGATATCTCGACCTGCAACATTTCCTGATCCAACCCCGCAATAGTAATCACCCTGTGGCCTTGGAGTCCCATCTTCCCAACCGAGAGGCTCTCCTTTATCATTTGTAAAAAAATATTCTTGTTCAAAACCAAACCACCATTCATCCGAAACTACTTTTGCGGCGGCGGCACGCGTATTTGAAGGATGAGTTTCATGTTCATCAGTTTGCACTTGACACATGACAAGATTATCTGCGAATAAAGGGCCATCATAAGTTTGAACGGGTAATAATAAGCAATCAGAACAGCCACCCTCTGCTTGTTGAGTTGAAGATCCATCAAAAGCCCAATCTGGAGGAGTCTTTTCGTTTGTTACTTTTATTTTACTTCTTAGAGATGGCTCTGGTTGATATCCATCTAACCATATATATTCAAGTATTTTCATATCAGACATCTGGTGATTTCTCCTACTTTATTTAACTTTTTTCTACGTCTAATATTATATCAATTGATAGAATCAATACAAATAATATTTAATATATTATTCTATAATTCAATAATATATAAGGTATTATTTACTATATACCTTAATATATTTATTCACTATGATTAAGTGATATTATGGATTTCCTTTAAGGTCTTTAAATCAATATCTGTAGATTCTTTATAAGAAGAAAGCACTACATTTGATTGAGTCCTTGATACGCCAGGCCAATTTTGTATCTCATATAGAAAATCTTCTAAAGATTGGGAATTCTTCACGCGAACTTTCAAAATATGTGAACCGCCACCTGTAATCGAATGACATTCCATCACAGCTTCACATGATCTGGCATTTTCCACAAACTCATTATAATGGTCTGAATGTTCGCTTACGATAAAGACATAAGCTGTCAAATCAAGCCCGGCATTTTTATGATTTAATATTGTCGCAAATTTTTCGATTAATCCTTTTTCGACTAGTTTTTTAATTCGCTCACCAACAGCAGGGACCGATAAGCCAACTTCTTTGGCGATGTCGCTTGCAGTTGAGCGGCCATTGCCCTGTAAAATTTTCAAGATCTGAATATCACGGTTATCATACATAAGTGATTTACTACTTTTTAATTAATATTAAAGTTATTACATAAATAATTTTTTAAAAAGAACAGTCAATCTTATGGATTTATTAATTTTATTAACTAAAATAACAAAATAGTTAAAAATTTTAATTAAAACCTTAATAAAGAACTGTTATCCCTACCGCAATAACGAAGCCACCAGGACCATAAGTATATGTATCTATAGCAAATAAAATATCTTCAAATTCATAGGATATACCTATTCCCATATCTGCAAATAAATTCCTTAAAAAAGAAACATCTGTTATTTGGTCCGATTTTTTTGTTGAAACCCCTCCTTTCATAATTAAACCATTTTTAAAATTTAAAAGGCCTGAAAAAGTGAAGGTGGAATTATTACCAACCATAAAATATGAATAGTCGGCTTCCAATACCAATGGGAGGTTTGGGACTTTTCGCGCAAAAGAAGTAACGATGAAAGAAGGTATCTTATCTTCTGTGTCTGTATAAGAATCGAAGACAAATCCGTAATTTTGAAAGCTCAATCCTATTTCCCCCAATCGAGAATAAAAGATAACTCCTGGAGAAAAGGTGAATACATTTGCTTTTACTTTTTCGATTTGACTTATAAAAAGACCTCCGCTTGCCCCAATTACAAACCGACCTGAATTTGATGGTTTTGCATAAACTGCTTGGAGGTGAATATCTCCAGCGGAATAATCTTTCGTTATATGATTATCAATATCTCGACCTTTGAACAATCCATAATTGAGTCGACTTAGCTTAAACCCAAAACGGTGGCCATTTTTATTACCGTTAGTCATAATTGAATGGGCACTAATGTCTGCAGGATATTTGACTAAATTAATTTTTAAATAACGTCCAGATTCTGGCAACATGGCTGGATTCCTAAATTCATTCTGTGTCGAAAATAAATATCCGCCACCTGCTAACCCCACGGTTTGTCCATGTGTCCAAGTATTCAGCCCCGAAAAAGATGTTTGTGCTAACAAAAAACTTGTGAGATAAACTGAAACAAATATAAATCTTATCATAATAGTGAAACGGGATTTACATCAACAATCAAGCGAATATTCCCCGGTAATTTTAACGCATCCCCATTGTATATAATATTCTTGCAAAATTGATGAAGCTTATATCCATTGGGATCTATTTTCTTTTGGGATTTTATCACAATTTGCATTCGGTAATGATTATATAATTTTTCCCTATAACAAAAAGCGGGGCCTAGAAAACCAATTCCTTTGGGTGGATTCCCCAGTTTTTTCCTCAAGATTTTGGTTGCTCTTTCTACCGCATTTTTATTCTTACCCGATATTTCCAAACGGATCATCCAACTAAAAGGAGGATAATCCAATGCTTTTCGTTCATTAAGACAAATATCATAATATTTTTTCAACTCTAGTTGAGCAGCACATTGAATAACTGGGTTCCCGGGGTTATAAGTCTGAATGACTACTTCCCCTGGGATATGGCCACGACCTGACCGACCTGCTGACTGATAGATTAATTGAAATACGCGTTCTCCGGCTCTGAAATCAGGAATATATAGCCCCGTATCTCCATTAATAATCCCAACTAACGTTACATTGGCAAAATCTAATCCCTTAGCAATCATTTGAGTCCCCAATAAAATGTCTATTTTTCTATCAGAAAACTTCTGTAGCACGTTGGTTATATTAACACCTGATTTTGCTGTATCCTGATCAAGACGTTCGATTTGAGCATTCGGGAATTGTTGAGTTAATTGATCTTCAACTTTTTGTGTTCCTGCCCCAGCCAATTGAATATCGAAGCTTCGACATTCCTTACATTTGGATGGTATTTGTTTTTCAATATGATTACAAAAATGACATTGTATATATTCCCCGATTCGATGATAAGCTAGTGCCACATTGCAATTAGGACACATTTCAACCTCTCCGCAATCCATACAACGCAATACAGGTGCGAAACCACGCCGATTATGCAATAGTATTACTTGTTCTTTTTTCTCAATCCTCTCGGCAATTTTGCCTAAAAGAATTTTGGAGAATAAGGATCCATATATTTTTGTTTTTTCAGATTCTTTAATTAAATCTACAATATGAACACTTGGATATTTAGCGCCACCAAAACGTTCGGGGAGATGAATATATTCAAATTTTCCTTTAATATGATTATAATACGATTCAAGGCTAGGAGTTGCACTGGCTAGTACCACAACCGCATTATGAATTTTCCCGCGCATAAGTGATACATCTCTAGCATGATATCTAGGATCTCGTGAATCCTGTTTATAAGAACTTTCTTGTTCTTCATCTACTACAATTAAACCTAAATCTTTGAGAGGGGTAAAAATGGCTGAACGGGCACCAATAACAACTTTATAATATCCAGCACAAATTCTTTTCCATACCCAGGCTCTGGCAGACTGACTCAATTTTGAATGCCACAAAGCGACTGCATCTCCAAATACAGCCTGAAAACGTCCAGCAATTTGTGGAGTTAAGGATATCTCAGGGAGTAAGATAATCACTGTTTTATTTTGATCCAGCGTATGACGAACGGCCTCAATATATATTTCAGTCTTTCCACTACCAGTCACGCCATGCAATAAAAAAGGATTAAATTGGTTTTTATCAAGCCTTTCACATATTTTATTGATAGCCTGATTTTGAAAATCTGTAAATCGAATTTTTTTATGTATAGGTTTAAAGGAAAATTCGGTCAAATCTGGTATAATCGGTTTTTCTTTCATTTCTATCAAATTCTTTTCAATCAGTTTTCTACATACGTTAGCCGGGTTTGATGAAAATTCATTTAATGAGTTGACCGATACAAAACTTTCCTGATTTTGGAGATGATGAACAATCGCACTTTGTGCTTTGGCTTGTTTTGGCAATTCTGATTTTCGTCCAGTGGCTTTTACCATCATTTGGACTTTAGGTTTATACCGAGTGGATAAATTGGATGGAAGGGCAGTCTTTGCCGCGATACCAAGTGGAGTGTAATAATATTCTGCAAGCCAATTGATTAATTTCCATAAAGTTGGATCTAGAACTGGTTGATCATCAACCAGTGATTCAATCGGGCGAATATGTCCCTTGAATTCAGATATTTTTTTTATTTTAACAACAATCCCTTGAGCTTTTCGGCGACCAAACATAGCCTTCACGCGCATTCCAACAGCAACTTTGCCCGATAGCGATTTAGGGATTTTGTAAGAAAAAATTTGATAACTCGAGATTGGGAAAGAAACGTCAGCAAACATAGACAATGAAAATACCGGATGGGTTATTCTCCCGGCAACCGATAGTTTTATTATCGATCAATAAAATCCTGGTAGGTTTTCTGGAGCTTCGCACGTCCTTTATCAAATAGAAACTGGTTAACTGAATCGGACACAAAATTATTTAAATATGTCACGGACTTAGAATCATGGTCATAAATAACAGATTGTTCTTCCTCAATCAAACCAAAACCATGATTAAATGTATAAAAAGCATTTCCATATACGTTATTTAGTAAATCTCTTGAAAAAATAAATCCATTATAATTTAAATCAAATTGATTTAAAATTGTTTTGGCCAAATCTGTTTGGCTGCCAATGACAGATATTTTTCTACCTCTCCACTTTTTTCCTAAAGGATCGCCATAAATAAATAAAGGGATATGATACCTCCGCGGATAGCGGTTATGCCCATCTCCCATTCTAAAACCATGATCGGAAATAAAAATAAAAATGGTATTTTGAAAGTAGGGCTCCTCTTTAATTGACGACATAAAACGTCCTACAGATTCATCAGTATAAATGATTGAATTTTTATACAATGTTTGTCTGTCTTCTCCCTTCAAAATTGGGTCTATTGGGACTTCAAATGGTTCATGGCTTGATAGAGTGAGAATTGTAGCAAAAAAGGGTTCAGTTAATTTTATTAATTCACTTAATGATTTTTTAAACATAATGTGATCATGTGCGCCCCATTTTGAATTCATATCCTTTTTGTCAAAATCATTTTTATCAATAATTTGGTTAAACCCGGCATTTAAAAGATAAGATTTAATGTTGGCGAATTCTGATTCCCCTCCATAAAAAAACACTGTTTCATACTTATTATTTAAAAACTGTTTTGGCAAAAATGAAAGTTTAGCTGCTTTATCAGGTTGTTTCACAACCGATATTAGCGGTAGAGAAGGATATGCACTTAAAATAGATACAATCCCTCGGTCAGTTCTCGTCTCCGTAGCAAAAATTCGATCAAATAAAAGTCCATTCTTAATAAGGCGATCCATATTGGCGGTATATTTATTTCTACCACCCATACTTTCGAAGAGTTCGGCTGCAACACCTTCTAAAACTATCAAAACAACATTAGGTTTTTGTATCGAAAATATTTTGGGGGTATTTGTATATGTTTGTTTTGATTCCCTAAACTTGCTTTCAATTTCATCGGCAGTAAAAAATTGATAAGGGTTTTCATGGTCTTTCCTCGAATAACTATAAATCAGATTCCAAACTGTGTTGACTGCTGTCGCATTTAGAGTTGGATTATTGGAATAATAGGCAAAACTCTGATTAATTGGTGCGAGTTGAATACCTCCCCGTATACAAACTGCAAAAACGATAAGAGCTGTAATTGCTATACCACCATTTTTAATTAATTTTTTTCCGTTCAGTCCAGAGGAAATGTTTGAAAAATTCTGAAACTTACCCGCGATATGCAACCCCCATTTTGTAAACAAAATTGTACTCGTTAAATAAATAATTAATAATAACCCCAATGGAGAGTTAAGAGATGAGGCCCAGAGTTCCTTTGGGTACTTTAAATAATCAATTGCATCTCGGTTTAGTTTATAACCCCACTCACTGTATATTTCCATGCTGGCCACTACACCAAGTACTAGAATAGGAACAAAAATGAAAAAATAAACTTTCAGTAATAAACTTACTGACCTAATCGGAATCAATAAACCAATTAACCATAACAAAAACGTGGGGATTATTAGATAACATGCAGCTGAAAGATCCAATCTTAGTGCCCGCCAAAAAGGCTCAATGAGTTGGAAGAATGAAAGACCGGGTGTATCTAAATTATATATTAGGAATAGTAATCGGTCTACTGAGAAAAAAATCATCCAAAATAGAATAAGATGACCAAAATATTTTAATACCCGCTTATTCATGTTAAAACAATCTACCTCAAATAAAAATCCCCTGTAGAATAGATATAAAACAGGGGTTTCATTTTCTTAACGGAATTAGCCTAGTTCTGTATAACGTAAACTTTAACTTCCTGATTTAATCCTTTGGTAATTTTCACTGGAACATCATAAATACCTAAAGCTTTGATTGGCTCTTCTAAAAGAACCGCGTGGCGATCAACTTCAATTCCTTTTTCTATCAATGCTTTGTGAATATCCTGACTAGTTACTGAACCAAACAAGCGATCTTCTCCACCAACATTAACTTCGATCGTAATTTCCATTTTTTTCAGTTTACTCATCAATTCTTCATAGGCCTTTGCTTCACGTAAAGCCCGTGATTTTCCAACTTCTTTCTTTTCATCAGCTAGTGCACGATTACGCTTTGATGAGCGTACGGCTAATCCCTTGGGGAATAAAAAGTTCCTTGCATAACCAGGTTTTACATTAATGATATCCCCTGCAGTCCCAAGTGTGTCTACATCTTGTAAAAGGATGACATCCATAATTAATTTTCTTTACTAATATTCGAGTAAGGCATCAATGCAATATTCCGGGCTTGCTTGATTGCGCGCACAAGTTTACGATGCATTTTTGCACTGGTTCCAGTTACTCTACGTGGCATGATTTTCCCTTGATCAGTAATAAACCTTCTCAACAATTTTACATCTTTATAATCAATTTCTGTGATATTATTTTCTTTAAAATAACAGAATTTTCTTCTACTTTGAAAAGCCATTATTTACTCCTGATTATTTTCTGTTTTTTCAACTTCAACTATTTCTTCAGATTTTTCTAAGGTTTCTATTTCTTTAGATTCTTGTTCATTAGGTGTTTCTCCCATATCGCCCTTTTCAGATAATGACTTCGATTTATCGATTTTTACATCTTCAGATCCTGAAGCTGATTTTTTTGATAATCCATCATCAATAGTCATGGATTTGATATTTTTATCTAAATCTACCGATTTTTTTTCTGTTTCAACTTCTGGACATTCTTTTAACCCAACCGTCTGGTTCCGAATAATCGGATTTTGTAACACCATAAAACGTTCGAAGCGATTTAATTTCTCAACAGATTCTGTTTCAAAATGGAGTAAAACAAACGTGCCATATTTATGTTTTTGAATTGAATAGGCCAATCGCTTTTTACTCCAAACGCGATGGTTAATTATTGAAAACCCATATTCACTTATTTTATCGGCAACTGTCTTCATTATTCCTTCAAGACGATCTTGCTCATAGTTTGGGTTAATGATATATAAGCTTTCGTAGTATTTCATATAATATTCCCTATCTTTAGGCTATCAATGGCGCAATCACTAGTGATACCACAGACATAAGTTTAATTAAAATATTAAGAGATGGTCCGGATGTATCTTTGAAAGGATCACCTACTGTATCTCCAACAATGGCTGCTTTATGCGCTTCTGATCCTTTTCCATAGGTTTGACCATCTAAATTAATTCCTTCTTCAATCATTTTTTTAGCATTATCCCAGGCACCTCCGGAATTGGATTGAAAAATAGCCATCAATACACCACAAACTGTTACGCCAGCTAAAAGACCCCCCAATGTTTCAGCTCCAAATATAAACCCTACGACAACTGGTGTCACAATGGCAAGCAGCCCGGGTAAAAGCATTTCTTTAATAGCAGATTGAGTAGAAATTTCAACACATTTACCATATTCAGCTTTTCCATCAGCTGCTTCAAATATTTTACGGTCTTCATCAGACCAGTCATCATTATCACCATATTTATTCATCACAACCAATGCTGCAGATAATTCAGGAATTGTTTTAAATTGATGCCGAACTTCTTCAATCATGGCCATTGCCGCGCGTCCAACCGCACCCATTGCTAATGATGAAAATAAAAATGGCAACATACCGCCAACAAAGAGTCCAGCCATAACCATAGGATTAGCAATATTGATTTCCTTAATTCCAGTTTGAACCATAAAAGCAGCAAAAAGTGCTAATGCTGTGAAGGCTGCTGAACCAATAGCAAATCCTTTACCAATTGCTGCGGTGGTATTCCCAACTGCATCTAGTTTATCGGTCCGATCGCGTACTTCCTTTGGAAGTCCAGCCATTTCAGCAATCCCACCGGCATTATCACAAATCGGACCGTAAGCATCAACGGCTAATTGGATTCCGGTGTTTGCCAGCATTCCCAGAGCGGCCATAGCAATACCATAAAGTCCAGCAAAATGATGCGCACCCATAATACCCGCCGCAATAATGATAGTAGGAACTGCAGTGGATTGCATTCCGACACCAAGCCCAGCAATTATGTTCGTTGCCGGCCCAGTTAAAGACTGGCGTGTAATCGATGTTGTTGGGCCACCATGCGTTCCAGTATAATATTCAGTGATTATTCCGATCCCAAGACCTGCCCCCAAACCAATGGTTGCTGCCCAAAAAACGCCCATACTGGAATACTCTACACCATCGAGAATAAATGAACCAGGTAACATAATCGTGATCAAGTAATACATCACTACCACCATAAGAGCAGATGAACCAAACTCACCAATATTTAATGCCTTCTGCGGGTTTCCGCCTTCTTTTACTGAAACCATAAAGGTCCCGATAATTGAGACTACAATACCAGAAGCGGCAATTAGTAAAGGCAGAGTTACAAAATTCAGATCAAATATTCCAGCTACAAGAATACTGGCGCCAAGCACCATTGATCCAATAATTGAACCTACATACGATTCGAAAAGATCCGCACCCATACCAGCAACATCGCCCACATTATCCCCAACATTATCAGCAATTGTAGCGGGGTTTAGAGGATGGTCTTCTGGAATACCTGCTTCAATTTTACCTACAAGGTCAGCACCAATATCAGCTGCTTTTGTATAAATACCGCCGCCAACACGGGCAAATAGGGCAATAGAAGAAGCACCAAGAGAAAAACCAGATACAACGGTTACAATTTTCTGATAATCTGCTTCAAAAAAAGATTGATAAAAGATAAACAATGTACCTAATCCAATTACCCCCAACCCTACAACAGATAATCCCATAACAGAACCGCCTGCAAAAGCAACATTTAAAGCAGGTGCCAACCCTGTCCTGGCAGCATGTGTAGTACGATTGTTGGCCTTAGTGGCAACACGCATACCTAAAAATCCAGCCAATCCAGATGTTAAAGCACCAGTAATAAATGAAAGTGCAATCAATGCACTAGATTCAGGATTCCCCACATTGGCAAAACCTAATAGTGCGGCTACCACTACAATAAAAACAGCTAATACACGGTATTCGGCTTTCAAAAAGGACATGGCGCCATCAGCAATATTGGAACCAATTCTTTCCATTTTTTCAGTCCCTTGATCTTGCTTATTAATCCAGCCTGTTTTCCAAAAGGAATACAGCATTGCAAGCGTACCAGCACCAATAACTATTGATCCAAATGATATCATTGACTTGATTTTTCCTTAATTACATTAGTTTCAAGAATTATATTTATTCATAGTTTCAGAAATACCAATATGCAATATTGACTCAACGGCGTCTGCAGTTCTTACCACCATTTCATCAGCCAGTACTTGATCTTTTTTGCGGAAGGATTTCAATACATATTTTTCTGCAGGACGCAGTTTATCCTCTGTGGCAATTCCATATCTTAGGCGCGGAAATCGTGTGCTTCCTAAATGGTAAATCACCGATTCCATACCACGGTGACAACCATCACCGCCTTTTGGACGAATACGTAATTTACCCAACGGAAGATCAACATCATCCACTATGATATACAGATTTTCCAAAGAAACATTCCAATGTTTAATAATATCCTTTACGGCAATTCCACTAACATTCATTCCTGTGGTTGTTTTCACTAAGAGAACATCCTCTTGGAGTTTTTCAGAATAGAGATACTGGCCTTTCCCTGGCTTATAGCCAATTTTCCAGCGACGGGCCAACTCATCCACAACCCAGAAACCGACATTGTGTTTTGTGTCTGCGTATTCATTGCCAGGATTACCAAGCCCTATAAAGACAATCATGATTCTTCTGAGGATTCATCCTGGTCAGCATCTTCTTGAGATTTCTCATCGCTTTCACTATCTTCATCAGGGATTTCTTCACCCTCGGCCAATTCAATTTCTTCTTCAACAGGTTCAGGCTCAACTTCTGCTTTCGGCGGATTACAGGTTGCAATGGTTGTGTTTTCAGAAGATACCAGTACGGTATCTAAGGGTAATTCAATTTCTTCTGCAGTCATGGCACTGTTAAACTCCAAACCAGAAATATCTACCGAAATACTTTCAGGCACATCGTTAGGATAACATTTTACATCAATTGTTGTTGCAACTTGAGCTACAATACCACCTTCATCTATGCCGATTGCTTCACCTTCTAAGACTAACGGAATTGAAAAGGTCATTTTTTCTGTCCGGCGAATACGCATCAAATCCACATGCATAATTTCTTCAGTAACCGAATGATATTGTACATCCTTAATCATGATATAAACTGTTTCATTATTGATATTAATTTCAAAAACATGCTGTCCAGAATTAACAGCATGAATAAATGCTTTTTTATCAATAGCTAGATTGTGATTCGCTTCGCCATGATAATAATAGTTTGCAGGAATCTTTCCATTCCTTCTTAGTTCACGGGCTAAACTAGCACCGGATCCAGTACGTATTTCTATCGGAAGTTTATAATAGGATGTCATTTTACTTACTTTCAATTAAAATTCGAACAAAGCGCTGACTGATTCACCATCAAATACCCGACGAATGGCTTCTCCAAACACGCGCGCTACAGTTACTATTTCCATATTATCTAATTTTTTTTCATCTTTAATAGATACAGTATCCGTTACTACTAACTTTTCAATCTTGGATTTTTGAATTCGATCAATTGCAGGAACAGACAACAATGCGTGTGTTGCTACAGCAATTACACTTTTTGCTCCATTTTCTTTGGCTTCATCTGTTGCATTTACTATTGTACCTGCTGTGTCAATCATATCATCAATGATCAGTACATCCTTATCTTTTAAATCACCAATCAGATGCATGACTTGTGCTTTGTTAGGAGCATAACGACGTTTATCAATCAGTGCAAAATGCATCCCCAATCGTTTAGCATAGGCCTGGCTCATTCTGGCTGAACCTACATCTGGTGCTAATACAACTGAATTCTTCGGATCTAGTCCTAAACGATTAATGGCATCCTGTAAAACCATCCGACTATATAAATGATCAAATGGTTTAGTTGCAAAACCTTGGATTTGTGTGGAATGCAAATCCATTGTGATAATACGATCAGCACCTGTTGCAGTAATGAGATCAACCATGACCCGAGAAGAAATTGGTACACGGGGGGTATCTTTTCGATCCTGTCGACCGTACCCAAAATATGGTATCACTGCTGTCACTGTATTAGCCGATGCACGAACTGCCGCATCAATTATCAATACCAATTCCATAATATTTTCTGCCGGACTATTAGTAGATTGAATAATAAATACATCAGTGCCTCGTATATTTTCTTCAAATTTGATCCATAATTCACCATCAGCAAAGTTTTTAATAGTAAGTTGCCCGAGGTCTATACCTAATGATTCAACAATTCCTTCAGCTAAGACCGGATTGCTACGTCCACTAAATATTTTTAGATCATTATTCATAATACTTTAAGATTTCTTTTTATCAGGTTTATCATTGCATAACCAATAAATATTCATTTGATTTCAGATAGTTAATTATCTTTAATTTTTGCTGGGGCGCAGGGACTCGAACCCCGACTGCCGGGACCAAAACCCGGTGTCCTACCGTTAGACGACGCCCCAAATACTTTGTTTGTATTAATTAACATTACGATTGTGATTCGAAGGGAAAAAATTAGGCAGGATTAGCCAGAATGGTCTGATAAGAAGTTCGGAAAAATGACTCGGCTTTTTTTACTAAAGTGTCTTCGTCAAAAATCCCAAACACAGTCGAGCCACTGCCCGACAGACTGGCAAACTGTGCACCTAACTTAAGCATTTTTTGCTTGATGGTACCAATCTCCGGATATGCTGGAATCACTATCCGTTCAAAATCATTCTCAAAAATCTCAAACTTAAACGAGGAATTATCCCCGTTGAAAAAGCCGCGGAAGTTAGGTACTCTAGTATCGAATTTCAATTTTTTTCCCAGTTCTGTATAAGCCCATGAAGTATTTATAATAATATTTGGTATAACCAATAAATATATCCCTGAAATAACGTTAGGAAGGGGAGTAAGTATATTGCCAATCCCTTCACCTAATTGTGTCCCCCCACGAATAAAGAATGACACATCAGCACCTACTGATGCTCCAATGTTTTCCAGCTCAAGGATAGATAATCCAAGATCATATAAATTATTTAATCCTTTCAAAACTGCTGCACCATTTGCTGAACCTCCACCCAGACCTGACCCGATAGGAATCTTTTTTTCAATTTGAATACCAACTCCTCCTAAATCAGGGTAAATATTTTTCAGAGCATTATAAACTTTATAGCAAATGTTTGATTTATCAGTTGGAACCCAGTCTACATTGGAAGTAATCAAACAATCATTTTTGGTTTTCTCCAGTAATAATTCGTCACCAAAATCCAATTTTTGGAATAATGTATAGATATTGTGATAACCATCATCGCGCCGTCTCAGTATTTTGAGTCCAATATTAACTTTTGAAAAGGATGGACAGTATATACCCACAATTACAATGATTTTATAGTGGCAATAGCCTGCGCAGCGATACCTTTACCTTGACCAATGAAGCCTAAATAATCCAAAGTAGTTGCTTTTACAGATACCTGAGATTGATCGATTTGCAAGGTATAGGAAATTTTATATTTTATTTCAGGAATAAAACCGGAAAGAATTGGTTTCTGAAGAAGAATAATTGAATCAATATTACTGATTTCAAAACTAGCGTTTCTTAACATTTCACCGGCTTTATTCAGAAAGTGGAGACTCTCTTTATCTTTCCACTGTTCATCTTTACTTGGGAAAAGCTGGCCAATATCCCCAAGATTAGCTGCGCCGAGTAATGCATCCACAATAGCATGAACTAAAGTATCTCCATCAGAATGGCCAATAGCACCAACCTGGCTGGGGATTTCCACGCCACCAAGGATAAGTTTTTCGCCTTTTGCTAATTGGTGAACGTCATAACCAATGCCTGTTTTAATCATTTATATATGTTTGTCATTTCTATCCCCGCAATTGCTGGTTCAAATGATAATTTAAATTAATCATTATTCAAACTTTTGTATATCGCTTCTGCGAAAACCCAGTCTTCTTCTGTTGTGATTTTAATGTTCATGGAAGATCCTTCTACGAATCCTACTTGGTATCCTATTCGTTCCAGTAACGAAGCTTCATCTGTTCTAAGAATATTTTCCGCTTCAGCCAGTTCTAGCGCTTCTTGCAAAGCCTGCTTAGCAAAAACTTGTGGTGTTTGAGCTCTCCATATGATTTCCCGAGGAAGTGTCTCAAGAATTTGATCATTCATAACTTTTTTTATCGTATCTGTTGAACGCTGAGCTAAAATAACACCATCATGTTTATCACAGGCTTGAATTACCTTATCAATGAGTGCTTCAGTGACAAAAGGTCGCACAGCATCGTGTACGCATATAAGTTCTGATGATTTGTCAGATACCTTCAGACCATTAAACACAGATTTTTGCCGAGTATCTCCGCCTGCTACTACTTTAACTGTTTTAACTGAAATCATAGACTTCAACGCTCGTTCTACCTGATACACATCATCTTTTGATACAACAACCACGATTTCAGTTATTAATTCAGAAGCAATAAATGGCTTCAGTGTATGAAAAAGCAATGGTCGGTTACCCATTCTTTTTAATTGTTTTTTCCCTCCAAAGCGCTCCCCGCTTCCAGCTGCCGGGATTATCACAGTAATTTTCATTTTGTGGATTACAACTTTTTAATTAAAGAATCAGCATTGCATCGCCATAACTCAAAAAACGATAATCATTTTTCTTTGCTACACGATAGGCTTTCATGATCAGGTCACGATCTGCAAAGGCCGATACCATCATAAGAAGTGTACTTTTTGGCTGATGAAAATTGGTAATCATGGCATCCACCATTTTAAATTTATAAGGTGGATAAATGAATTTATCTGTCCAACCTCGTTTCGGCGAAACTTGAAAACCGGAAACAGCCACTGTTTCAAGAGATCTAACTGTTGACGTCCCAACTGCGAATACCCGGCGCCGTTTTTTCTTGGTTTCATTAATAGCTAGTGCTGTCTTAGGAGAGACTTCAAAATACTCGGAATCCATTTGATGCCGATTCAAATCTTCAACCTGAACAGAACGAAATGTTCCTAGTCCAATATGAAGAGTTGTATAAGACGTTTTTGCCCCTTTTGCATTGATTCTTTTAAGTAACCCTTCAGTAAAATGTAGACCTGCTGTTGGTGCAGCCACCGCTCCACGTTGTTCAGCAAAAACAGTTTGATAACGTATTTTATCTTTGGGTTCAGATTCACGTTTAATGTAGGGTGGCAGCGGTGAAATCCCCACACGATCGATAACATTATAAATATTTTCACCTTCATATTCAAATCTGACAACACGCCCACCTGAAATAGTATTATCAATCACATCACAATAAACATTTTTAGTAAACATTAATTTATTACCAATACGTACTTTTCGCGCTGGGCGAACCATGACTTCCCAAAGATCATTTTCCAATTCCCGCAATAAAAAAACTTCCACTTTTGCGTCTGTACGGTCTTTGCTGGCATAAAGTCTGGCCGGAAATACTTTGGTATTATTTAAAATCACCAAATCGTTACGTCTTAAATATTCTGGGAGACTGGAAAATATTTTATGTTCAATTTTACCTGTTTCGCGATGAATAACCATTAACTTAGATAAATCACGCCTTTTTGCGGGATACTGAGCAATATATTTTTCTGGGAGTGGATAATCAAAATCGGCCAGTTTCCATTTTTTCTTCTTTTCAATCATTAAATAACCTTTGTTGTTTTTTTGTAATTGTCTTGCCTAAAAGGGTATATGCCTGTTCTTGAGCAATACGACCTCGACTGGTCCGTTGAATAAATCCTTCTTTGATCAAATAAGGTTCGTATACATCCTCTATGGTGGCAGTATCTTCGCTCACGGCTACAGACAGTGTTTTCACACCTACGGGACCCCCATTAAATTTGTCGATCAAAGTTGATAGAATAGTACGATCCATATCATCTAATCCGTATTCATCAATTCCAAGATATTCTAAGGAGGCCTGTACTACAGTTTTATCTATTTCCCCCTTAGCTTTTACTTGTGCATAATCTCTTGTCCTTCGCAAAATACGGTTGGCAATACGTGGGGTACCTCTAGAACGTTTTGCGAGTTCGTGCGCACCTTCTTCATTAATTCCGACTTCAAGAATTTCAGCTGAGCGAGTCACGATCTGAAAAAGATCCTCAGGATCATAGTAATCAACTCTTAGTACTACACCAAAACGATCTCGCAGGGGGGACGTTAAATTCCCCAAACGCGTTGTCGCTCCCACTAAAGTGAATGGTTCTATATTGAGCTGTATGCTACGAGCGCCTGGACCTTTGTCAATCATAATCTCAATGCGGTAATCTTCCATAGCAGAATAAAGATATTCTTCAACAACTGAATTCAAACGGTGAATCTCATCAACAAAAAATACATCTCGATTCAAGAGATTTGTGAGTACCCCAGCCAAATCGCCAGCACGTTCAAGTACCGGGCCTGAAGTTTGTTTTAAATTGACACTTAGTTCATGGGCAATAATATTTGAAAGTGTTGTCTTTCCTAATCCCGGAGGACCAAATAAAAGTACATGATCTAGGGCTTCGTTCCGTTTTTTAGCAGCCTCAATATATATCTTAAGACTATTGATAACATCCTTTTGGCCAATGAACTCATCCATCCGACTTGGGCGGAGGGATTTCTCAACAACTAGATCATCTTCAAAGGGCTGTGGATTAGTTATATGAATTTCAGTCATTTGTCAGCTAAAATAAAAAAAGTAAGTATTTTCGGGGGTGGAAGGTACAAAAATGAATAGGGGGTCGTCAAATTTTTACCAGTTTATACTGGAATAGAATCCCGGACAGAACTTAATCTTTGTTCTCTTTCTTCAGCAAATTGGTTAATTCCCTCCCAAAGACTACTCGGATCCAGTTTGGATTCTGCCACAATTTCATCTAATGAACCACCTGTCCGCCAACAGTTATCAAAATCTGGGCTCATACTGTATTTTTCTACGACACGATTGGCTATCCACTTATGCATCAGTCTAATAGCACCATTGGTAATAACCATGGCATCCATCCATTCTTGGTCTGATATAATACTTATTCGATAGGATGTGGGTTGACGCTGAAACAACTCCCATGAAATAGCAGCTATAATTTTTACGTTAAGGTTTTCTACATTAAATCTTGGTAAAATTTTCATCAAAGAATTGGTACAACTTGTACCGCGAATAATCACAACACCCTTTTTAGGGCGCGATTTATCATAATCTTTTATTATATAAGCACCTTTGGCTGCTTCCATATGGGAAGCTATGTTTAATGCTTTACGATCCGGGATTTCAACTGGAGGACGGGTCAAATGAAGCGCCACAATATGAACATCCGTGGCAAGAGCTGCTGCTAATGCAGGCGCTACTTCATTATGCTCCCATGGATGTAAATTGATAATATGCCCATCTGGTAATAATTGGGTTACTCCTGGGGCAAAAATACCAAAATGTGTGCGACTGTCCTCTGCTGTTTCAGGACCTGAATGTCCAGCTACCCAAATCAATTTCCCCACTTTAAGATTTGAATCCTGCGCCACCTGGCTAAACAAGCGAATGGGTCCATATTTCAAATAGCTAAATGAACCATATGTACTCATAGCGCCATAAAATCCGTTGAATTCTGAATAAGGATTTTCATTCAGATTTACAGTTGCCAGTCCAGCCAGCATACCTGAATTAGTAAATTCTGTAATCCCTTGCGGCATCAACGGGCTATCAGGGTTAGTATCTTTGTCGTACAGCCCAAAATCAGTAGATCCATTATATCCCTTAGCAAAACCTGAAATATTGGTGGAGTCAGCTAAATCTGCACTCATTGCGATAACTAACGGACGGCCATATTTTTCAATCGACCTAGAGTTGATATAACTAGCATATTTTGAAAAGCCAACCCGATTTGGTGCTTTCTCGCCTGGTGCTACGAATAAATCATCTGGAAGGTTTTTCACATCAAAAAGTAATTTATCATTGGCTGGATTCTTTATCGTTATTTTACACCCATCGATTTCTTCAGGTACAGAATCACCCAATGATATCAATGTGTCTGCAAGATAATCAACCAATCCTTGGTTTGATTCCATTACAGAAAAAACGGTATTAAATAATGAGCATGCTTGTTCAACTTGTCCATCCCAGGATTCTGATGCTTTTGAACCAAATTTATCAAAATCAATATTGTATTTTTTTGCAAAATCTTTTTTGGTTTCCCAGAACAATTTTGAATTCCTTTTATGTGCAGCACCGTGACTAGCATGATCATACTTGTGATATCCGCGCCCCTTCCTTGAGCGGGCAAATACAACTTTAGGAACATTTGGATTAGCGTTTTCAATCAAAAGTCGATAGTATGCTTTTGTCAATTCATTCCAATTTTCACCTTCCATTGTACCTTCTACGTGCCAACCGTGAGAACCAAACCAGTCTTTTGGCGTACCATAGACAATTGAACTAAATGGACGCGCGTCAATGCCGTAGTCATTCCAATCCATGAAATAAATCAGGTTCCCAAGTCCCAGGCCCCAAGCAGAATTGATAGTCTCGTGAGAGGCTCCAGCAGTAAATCCACCTTCGCCCTCAAAAGCAAAAACTTTTACTTCCGGAACTTTAGCAAGTTTTAAGGCTAAGGCTTCACCTGCAGCGGGGGGTGACCCATGTCCGCTAGGACCCGTATTAAATTTGAAAAAAAGTGTTTTCCCTTCCATTTCTGCATGACCAGGTAACCCCCCACTCTTACGAAGCATCAACAAATCTTCCCACTTTAATTGGAATTCGTCCCCTATAAAATGTTTATATTTGGTATTTCCAGTCTGATTGTATTTAATTATGAGAGCTTCATTCAAAACAGCTAATGTAGCATATACAACTGGGTTGGTATGGCCAGCGACTAGTACAAATCGATCAGCAAATCGTTTTCCCGCATCGCGAATATCCCATCGCATGGCCCCAGACAGTAATGTTGTAACCATGCCATGAACTTTCGATCTTGAACCGCCTGGGTGTCCGCTCTGACGAAGATTTAACATAATATCAATACACTGATCTATTAAATCTTTGGTGATTTCCCAATAGGGATAATATTGTTCGAGTTGCTTGGGTGACTGCATTGTTAACCCACTGTCCCATTTAATGCAGTTTTTAAAAAAGTTCCTGTATAGGAACCCGGATATTCTGACAATTTTTCAGGGGTCCCGGAAAAAATAAGTTGACCGCCATCCTCACCGCCTTCTGGCCCCAAATCAATAACCCAGTCAGCGCTTTTTATCACATCCAAATTATGTTCAATGACCACAACAGTATTGCCTCGATCAACTAATCTTTGTAAGACCGCAAGTAACAAATTCACATCTTCAAAATGAAGTCCAGTGGTTGGTTCATCCAGTATATAAAATGTACGGTCTTTCGATACACGAGATAACTCGGTTGCCAATTTTACACGTTGTGCTTCACCCCCTGATAAGGTGGTTGCTTGTTGGCCAAGTCGAATGTACCCTAGGCCCACATCATAAAGAGTAACCAGTTTTTTATTTATTTTGGGTATATTTTTAAAAAATTCTAAGGCTTCCTCTACTGACATGCTGAGAATATCTGCAATATTCTTCCCTTTATATTTTATTTCAAGTGTTTCTCGATTATAACGAGCACCTTTACAAATTTCACATACCACATAGACATCGGGTAAAAAGTTCATTTCAATTTTGATAATGCCATCTCCCTCGCAGGATTCACAGCGACCGCCCTTGACATTAAAAGAAAAACGCCCTGGTTTATACCCTCTGATTTTGGATTCTGGAAGTTGCGTAAATAAATCACGGATGAATGTAAATACACCTGTATATGTAGCGGGGTTGGATCGTGGTGTCTTTCCGATAGGTTTTTGATCAACCTCAATCACTTTGTCCAAATATTCCAACCCCTGGATTGCTTCATAAAATAGTGGGTAGGCTCTAGCCCCATTTAATTCTTTCGATAAAATCGGAAAAACTGTTTCATTTACTAGGGTGCTTTTCCCCGAACCACTTACTCCAGTAACTACCACCATTTTACCTAAGGGAAATGACACTTCAATATTTTTTAAATTATTACCACGAGCCTTTTTGATAGTGAGAATTTTCCCGGTTCCATTCCTGCGGCTAATTGGAACTGGGATCACTTTTTCTCCGGAAAGATATTTTCCTGTTATAGATTTTTTTGAAGTTAGTATCTTTTGAGGTGTTCCCGAAAAAACAATTTCTCCACCATGTTCCCCGGCACCAGGTCCCAAATCAATAATTTGATCGGCTGATTCTATGGTTTTTCGATCATGTTCTACTATGATAATAGAATTCCCTAAATTACGAAGTTTCCTCAAAGAATTTAGAAGGCGACCATTATCGCGCGGATGAAGCCCAATTGATGGTTCGTCTAAAATATATAATACACCTACTAATTGACTACCAATTTGTGTTGCTAATCGAATTCGCTGAGCCTCACCACCGGAAAGAGTGGCTGCAGATCGATCAAGTGTTAAGTAGTCCAATCCAACATCAATTAAAAAACTCAGACGTTCCTGAACTTCCTTTAAAATTTGATGGGCGATAGCAGCATCTGTCTTAGTAAGTTTAAGAGTGCTAAAAAATTTCTTTGCATTTTTTATTGAATAAGAGGATACCTGGCCCAAATTAATATTTCCGATTGTAACCGCACGAGTTTCTTCTTTCAACCGGGAGCCATCACATTCTGGACAGGCGCGCATACTCATGAATTGCTCGATCCAATCACGAATGTGATTTGATTTAGTTTGTTTATATCGACGCATCAAATTTGGAATAGTACCTTCCCAACCACCTGTGTAAGTACCGCTCCAACGTTCTGATGAATATTCCATCTTTAATTTTTTCGAACCGGTGCCATTTAATAACATCTCTCTGATCCCACGATCCATTTTGTACCACGGCGTGGTAAAATTAAAATTATAATGTCGAGAAAGGCTTTTTAAGATACTACCGTACCAGTTTCCCCGAGGTTGTTCTCCTAAAGGAAAAATTGCGCCTTGAATTAAAGATTTAGTTTTGTCAGGGACCACCATTTCGGGATCAATTTCCATGTGAGAGCCAAGACCATCGCAGTGGAGACATGCACCATAAGGTGAGTTAAATGAAAACATTCTCGGGGAGAGTTCCTCCATTGAAACTTCACAATGTGGACATGCGAAATGTTCACTGAATAAATGATCTTTGCTAGGTAATTCATGAACAATCATCAAACCAGAACCAATTTTTAAAGATAATTCAACTGACTCAGTTAACCTTTCTTTGAAATCCCCCTCTAAAACAATGCGATCTACTACTACTTCAATGGAATGTTTTTTATTTTTTTCCAAAGTGTACTTTTCATCTATTTTATATACTTTACCATCAACACGTACACGTAGGAACCCTTCTTTACGTACTTGTTCAAAAACACCTTTATGCTGACCTTTTCGTCCACGAACTACAGGCGCCAATATATAAATACGCGCGTCTTCACCAAATTTCATGATGGTATCCACAATCTGCTGAACCGTCTGCCGCTGAATCGGACGGCTGCAAAGCCAACAATGAGGTCGGCCGACATGTGCATAAAGAAGCCGCAAGTAGTCATGAATTTCTGTCACAGTCCCCACTGTGGATCTTGGATTGCGAGCAGTGGTTTTCTGTTCAATTGAAATAGCCGGAGACAATCCTTCAATATAATCCATATCTGGTTTCTCCAATAATCCCAAAAACTGGCGTGCGTATGAAGATAGCGATTCCACATATCTCCGTTTACCCTCTGCATATAATGTATCAAAAGCCAGCGAAGATTTTCCAGACCCAGAAAGACCAGTAATTACCACTAATTTATTCCGTAAAATTTCAACATCAATATTTTTCAAGTTATGCTGCCGAGCACCTTTTATAATGATTTTATCTGCTAGGTTTTTCATGCTTCTTATTACGTCAATTTACCCTCAAATTTTAGACGACCTTGAATTTACAACTATATTTGTGCCTGTTCAAAAAACGATTTACTAAATTTTTTCTATAAATATTTTTTATAGCTTTCACTCTTACAATTCCATAAGATAGAGTATGAATTCGATAATAAATCATATACTGATTTCCATGCCTCACATGCAGGACCTCTACTTTAATCGTTCTGTTATTTTCATGTGTGAACTCAATAAAAAGGGGGCGATGGGACTCATAATAAATAAACCATTCAAAGATCCCACCTTGAAAAAAATATTTGATAATTTTTATGACAAAAAAAATAAAATATTAAATGCTGTAGATCAAATTTATTTTGGAGGACCTGTAATGGTAGAAAGAGGCATTGTACTCCACAGCGGTAACTATAATTCAAATGATTCGATTAAGATTTCAAATGATTTTTTTATCTCAAAACATAAAAAAACACTAGAAGATATTTCAGCTAAACGAGGGCCTGAATTAAATCGTCTATTACTTGGCCATGCTGGATGGAATGCAGGACAATTGGAACGTGAAATTGAAAATGGAGATTGGCTGGTTCAAGAAACTACGCCAGATTTTGTGTTCAATATGCCGGAAGGTCAAATGTGGGAAGCGGCGATTCGTTCCTTTGGTATTAATATAGCAGATTTTTCATCATTGGGGGGACAAGCATAAAATGATTCATAGTGTCTGAATCAAGATTTTCCAGTGTTATTCCAGACATTATCGCTGGTACAATTAATGGTATTATTATTATTGTATCTTCCATGGCTCTTGCAGCACTGGTGTTCACGGGCCCATTAACGGGATTTCTTCCACAAGGTATTGGCATTCTTCTGGTAGGATCGCTAATATTTGCACTTTTCTCGGCATTTACTTCCAAATTCCCTATTATTCTCAGCGCACCTCAAGATATTCCTATTGCCATTCTAGCTTTAATGACTTTAACACTTATATCAGGTGCTGGCCAAAACTGGTCAGGAAGCGAACTTTTTTCCTTCATGTTTGTGGCTATTGGTATGACGTCAGTATTGGTGGGTATCTTTTTTTATATTCTTGGTCAGTTTAAACTCGGTAAGTTAGTTCGCTTTATACCGTATCCTGTGGTAGGGGGGTTCCTAGCTGGTACTGGTTGGCTGATTATAAAATTTTCCTTCAGTATGATGACGGACCAGGATTTAACATTAGAGTCATCCCTAACATTTTTCAACCAGTCATTATTAATTAAATGGCTCCCTGGATTTGTTTTTGGAGTTGGCATGCTACTTGCCGGACGCTTTTTCTCTCATTATCTTTTGTACCCCGCAATATTGCTAGGTGGTATCATTATTTTTTATCTTGTAATGTATTTTTTGGGATACTCATTTAACAATCTCGAAAATCTTGGGTATTTACTTGGACCATTTCCAAAGGGTGGACTTTTCCCTGGTTCACTCCATTCTCATTTATCTTCTTTCCAATGGAATATCTATTTTGCTCAACTACCGGCCATTGCAACTATGATGGTGTTAAACGCTATTTCTGTTTTATTTAATTATAGCGGATTGGAACTAACAGTAAAAAAAGATTTTAACCTTGATCGTGAGCTAAAACTCACAGGCTTAAGTAATATCCTTGTTGGCATCGGAGGTGGATCACCGGGCTACCTTACGCTAAGTGAGACCACCATGGCCCATTCAATTGGTGCGAAAACAAATATTAGTAGCATTACTGTGGCCATACTTTGTGGTATTACGCTTTTGTTTGGTGCTGATGTATTATCTGTTTTCCCAAAAGTGATTCTAGGTGGATTACTACTTAACTTAGGTGTTTCTTTTCTCGAGGAGTGGCTATATGATACATGGGGTAGAATTTCCAAAATGGATTATGGTGTTATTGTAATTATTTTGATTGTTATAGGTACAATTGGATTTCTCGAAGGTATCGCCGTTGGATTACTAATGTCCATAGCCCTGTTTGTAATTAACTATTCCAAAGTGGAGGTTATTAAGCATGAACTTTCAGGACAAACTCTTCACAGCAATGTAGAAAGATCAGAAAAATTAAATTCTGTCGTAGAACTAAGGGGAAATCAAATTTTTATCTTGCCCCTACAAGGGTTTATTTTTTTTGGTACAGCTCACCGATTATTAGAGAGAGTTACAAATCGTCTTGCACTTGACACAGAAGAAAAATTAACATATCTAATCTTTGATTTCCGACAGGTTACAGGATTGGATTCTTCTACAATTAATAGCTTTAACAAACTCCATATTATGGCAGAAAACAAAGAATTTAAGGTCCTTTTCTGCGATATTAAAAAATTCATGGCCCGACAGTTGACTGTTGAAGGATTACTTCCTGATGATTCTGGTTTATTTCTAGAATTCTCTGATTTAGATCATGGGTTGGAATGGTGCGAAGAACAAATTATTGACCAAGAAGAAGCCGCTACTGTGGAATCAATTAAAGCGAGTGAATCATTCAAAACTAAGTTCGCTGATATTGCAATATATTTTAAAACTATGGATGTTAAACCAGAAACGCTAATTATAGAACAGGGTAAAGACCCCAACGGCATTTACTTTATTGAATCAGGACGCATCACAGTTCAACTTGAAACGGAAAAGGGTAAGGACATTCGCCTTAAATCAATGGGTGATGGTACTGTAGTAGGTGAGGTCAGTCTTTATTTAGGATCAAAAGCATCTGCTTCAGTGATCACGGAGACAAATTGCCTGATTTATTTTCTTTCCAAAGATCATTTTCATACAATTAATAAGGAGTCACCAGAAAAAGCAGCAGAACTCCATACGTTTATTGTGCAATTATTGAGCGAACGGTTGGCTAAATCCAATGCCACCATTAAAGCGCTTATGCGTTGATAATTTTGAATTTATTACACATTACTGTAATATAGGTAATCTGTATCTGGTATTACATTTTAGTTTTACTGGTAAACTATTTTAACGATTTCCAAAAATTTGTCTATGATATGTAATTTCAACGAATGAAAAAGTACCTCCCTCCATTCGCAATTATTTTTACCGCTATTTTATGGAGTCTTGATGGATTTCTACGCCAAAATCTGTTTAGTCTACCTTCATTTCTAATCATTTCTCTGGAACATATTATTGGTGCCATTCTATTTATACCTCTATTAATCAAGGGGTGGCAGGAAATATCCTCTTTGAACCAGCGTGGTTGGATATCTGTATTGTGGATCAGTATTTGTGGGGGGGTGCTAGGAACATTTTTTTACACTAAGGCCCTTAGTTATGTGAATCATATTGATCTTTCAGTGGTAGTGCTCTTGCAAAAATTTCAACCTGTTTTTGCAATTGCTTTAGCAGCTGTCATCTTGAAAGAAAAGATTACATCAAAATTTTTAATCCTGGCCGTAATGGCAATGGTTGGGGGATATCTCGTAACATTTGGCACAAGTTCTATGAAGACTTGGGATGATAAAACCATCATTGCCGCTCTTTTGTCTTTACTGGCTGCTTTCAGCTGGGGTAGTTCAACGGTTCTAGGAAAACATGCACTAAAACGTTTATCCTTCAAAACTGTAACTTCTCTCAGGCTCACCATAACAGGCATTGTAACCTTATTTACGCTTATTTCTACTAATCAATATGAAGCTGTTGAAAAAATGACTTTGTCAAACTGGGGTTATATTATACTAATTGTTTTAAGTACAGGCTCTTTAGCTTTATTCATTTATTATTATGGTCTGAATCATTTACCCGCCTCCCATGTTACTCTTTATGAATTGTTTTGGCCCTTATCAGCCGTTGCTTTGGATTGGTTCATCCGCGGAAATATGATGTCGGCTGCCCAGTGGTTTGGAGCACTCTTACTTTTAGGATCCATCGTTTTACTTACCCGGGAAGACAGCCTTGGCCAAACTAACTATCAGTGACCATCATCATAATTTAACTTTTAACATCATACACGAATTCTTTTTTGGATTCGGTGTCGCTTTCCATGATGTCTCTACAATTTTGCCTTTATTTCTTACATTATTGGGAGCTCCCATCAGTGTGGCCGGTTCGATAGCAGGATTATTTGCTATTTTAATTGCAGCGCCACAATTGATTTCTGCTATCATCTCACGAAATATTCAAAACGTGAAAATATCAACTGTCAAAATTCATTTAACCATATTGCCTCCGATATTCTTAGCAGGATTCGTATTTGCATTTTTTATGCCAACCGGTCCGAAGGCTTGGATATTTTATTATATTTGTTTCGTTTTTTACGCACTTGGTATTGGGTTGATCATTCCCATATGGTCCAATTTTTTAAGGCACGTCACTAAACGAAGTAATCGAGGAACTTTTTTAGGAATTTCTTTCATCGGTAATAGTATTGGTGGATTCATCGGTGGCATAGTAGTAAAAAAACTACTGAGTAGTTCAATCCCTTTCCCTGCTAATTTTGGTTGGGGGTTCCTTATTTTATTTTTTGCTCTTATCATAAGTATTTCTTCTTTTCTAGGCTTTAAAGTGAAAGATATACAAACAAATCAAAGAAAACGGACGATAAAGGATTTTATTCACGAAACAAAATCTATCTTAATAACCAACCAAAATTTCAGACGTTATGTTTACAGTCGTATTTTATTGACCGCACAGTTTCCTGCCATTAGCCTTTATGCTGTTTATTCAAGAGACATGTTTTATTTTGACATAAGTGACGCTGGGCTACTTACCGCTACAAGGTTAATCGCTTTTGGGTTTGGTAGTATCATTGCAGGACAGATTGGAGATCGAATTGGACACAAAGCAGCTATGACATTCTGTTTTGCCTGCCATGTATTTACAATGGGTGTGGCTCTTACTGCTCAATCAATGATTTGGATTTATGGTATTTTTGTTTGCCTGGGACTCGCTCAAGGTGCATTTATGCCTGCAGCAATGTCCCTCGTTTTTGATTTTGCTGGAAAGAAGGGGGACAATAAAATGATCATGGCTTTAATTGATACAATATTGAGCCCTTTCATCTTGGTTGCTATTATTCTCGGGGGAATTTTAAGTGAAATAACCAGTTTGGTTGTACTATTCCAGATTTTGGGTGTTTTTATGATAGCGGGATTACTTACAATAGTTTTTCTTGTGCGCGACCCTCACCATCAATTAAAAATACCCACAAATCAATAAATGTTTTCCTTGGATTTCTAAGGGTACGGGCCGCAATTTAATCGTTACGAAATGAAGTTTTGTATTACCAAAACAGTCCTGATTTTATCGCTTGCATTTTTGATTAGCGGATGTAAAGAAGATCCCAAACGCCATTTGAAATTGGGGAATTGGTATGTCCAAAAAGGGTTGGTTGAAGAAGCAATCCTCGAATTTCGGGAGGTAACTCGACTTTATCCGGATTCATACAAAGAACTAAAAAGAGAGGATTTTGAGACTCTCAGCAAAGCACATTACAATTTGTCCTTGATGTATACAAAAAAGGGATGGTGGAATTACGCATTAAAAGAAGCAGAAACATGTTTTCAAATGCAACCCACCAAGGCTCATTACGATTTGGTTACCCTTATAAAACAAAGAGCCAAACTCGAAGAATCCGGCTCTTAATCAATCCAAAAAATTATCTAAATTAAATAGAACCTGAGCGGTGCTCACCGCCATCACAATAGATGATGGAACAGTTAATAAAATCTGCTTCTGGTTTCAATAGTAACGATATGGTCCCCGCTACATCTTCCGGTGTTGTTGTTCGACCCATTGGATTACGCTTTTTTGTATTTTCAATCCAGTCTTTCCAGTTTTCAGTAATTTTTGTTAAAGCTCTGGTTTGTGTTACACCGGCTTGAACTGCATTAGCGGTGATACCATATTTCCCAAGTTCCCATCCAATCTGACGAATGATTGCTTCCATAGCAACCTTTGCAACACTCACCGGACCGTAACCATCCATAGCTAGGTAGTTTCCTTCACTGGTTAAGCCAATAACCCGGGAGCCTTTGCTCAATAAATCAGCTGCAAATAATTTTTGTGCCCAATACAGAATGGTATTACCCATCACGTGAACGGTCATATCCATTTGTTTTTGCGTAACAGGTTTACTCCCAAAAAAATTGGTAGTTGTGCCAAATGCAATTGAATGCAATAAAAGTTTCAATGGTTGGCCACTGGTAATTTCTTTGATTTGGGGAATATATTTATCCATTATTTCTTCCGATGCAGCATTGGTATTAAAATAATGACAATGGCCTTTGGTAATTTCATCAACTTTGATAATCGTTTCTACAGCAATTTTTTTTGCTTCACCACGATCAAAATGAAAGGCGATAATACCATAACCATCTTTAGCCAATTGTTTTGCAGTTGCAGCACCATGACCAGTAGAACCACCTAGTAATAATACCCATTCATCCATTTTTTTCTCCAAATAATGAAGTTTGAATTTAGGCAGATGTATTCACCTATAAAATGAGATAGAAAACATTATCTAAAAAATTCTTCTATTGAAGGTAAATTTATAGCTTCTTAAAGAATGATTCATGGAACGAAAAAATAGTTTCACTAAAGAAGATTTAATCAATAGTGGTTTAGGTAAATTGTTTTTGGGAGTAAAAGGAAAACTTCCAAGGCCACCAATGCTTATGATGGACCGTATCCTTCATATTTCTGATGAGGGTGGTAAATATGGGAAAGGGGAAATCAAAGCTGAACTAGATATTAATAAATCTTTATGGTTCTTTGACTGTCATTTTAAAAACGATCCTGTCATGCCTGGATGTCTAGGCCTCGATGGATTTTGGCAGTTAATTGGATTTTTTCTTTCTTGGGCTGGTGGCCAAGGCCGCGGACGTGCCTTAGGGGTAAAAGATTTAAAATTTAAGGGTCAGGTTCGCCCATTCCATGAAAAAATCATTTATCAGATTGACATTCGAAAATTCATTACTAAACCTACCTATATAGCGTGGGGTGACGCAGTACTGGAAGTCAAGGATAAAACCATTTATTATGCCAAAGATTTACAGGTAGGTTTATTTGATAACCTAACATGGGATTATGGTAAAGACCCCGCTTTAGATCCGTTTTAACATTATTGTTTTTTATTTCATTTCTTATTAATTAGGAATTTACTATGGCCCTTCGATGTGGCATTGTCGGTTTACCAAATGTTGGAAAATCGACCATATTTAATGCATTGACAACATCTTCTGTACCTGCTGAAAATTATCCTTTTTGTACAATAGAACCTTATATGGGTATTGTATCTTTACCTGATCCTAGATTAAAGAAGTTAAAAAAAATATTTAACTCAGAAAAGACAACGCCTGCGACTGTTGAATTCACAGATATTGCCGGATTGGTTCGAGGCGCCAATAAGGGAGAAGGTCTTGGCAACCAGTTTTTAAGCCAAATTCGTCATGTAGATGCTGTCATTCAAGTGGTGCGCTGTTTTGAAAACGAAATCGTGACCCATGTAGAAGGTAATATAGACCCGATTCGTGATGCAGAATTAATAGAAACAGAATTACTTCTAGCGGATATGCAAACACTTGAAAAAAGTATAAATCGCCTTTCAAAATTATCCAAAAAAGAAAAACGTTATCTTAAAGATTATAATGTAACCAAGCGTTTACAATCTCATTGTAATGCAGGCAATAAAGCTAGAACCTTTGAGGAGAAAGAAGATGAATTATCTTTCATCAGAAATCTTTTCTTATTAACGCAGAAACCAGTACTTTATGTGGCCAATGTAGATGAAGACGAAATCACACATAAAAAAAGAGGGGACCAAATACAATCTCTTTTTGATTTCGCAAAAAAAGAAAATAACGTAGCGATTCGACTATGTGGAACATTAGAACAGGAAATTTCTACTCTAGATGATAATGACATGGTGATGTTCCTAGAAGATTACAGCCTTCTCGAACCAGGGCTCAATAAATTAATCCGTGCTAGTTTTCGCTTGCTTGATCTTGAAACCTACTTTACAGGTAACCAAAAAGAATTGCGGGCCTGGACCATAAAACGGGGGACTACAGCTGTTGAGGCAGCCGGAGAAATCCATACAGATTTTGAAAAAGGTTTTATCAAAGCAGAAGTGACTAAATATGATGACATGATTGATATGGGTTCCGAAAAAAACGCGATGGATGCAGGCCTGGTTCAACTCCAGGGCAGAGATTATATTGTGCAGGATGGAGACTGCATTTATTTTCATTTTAATGTTTAGGTAATCTAATGTGGTTCTTTATGATTCTTTCTTATGTTATGGTAGTTATTTCAGGCATTGGTTTATTTCTAATTGGGATGAATCATTATTTTAATCTATGGGCTCAAAATCATATTACACTAGATTTATTGATCAGTATCATTTTTGTTGCCACCCAAACTCTGGTAATGTTCTTTTTTGTTGGAACTGGTGTTAATATTCGGGAGTATGTTGAATCACACAAAGAAGTAAAAAAGGATTTGTACCAACAAATGCTTGGCCTTAAAAGAAAATTATATCCACCAACAATGATGGTTACAATTTTATTTATGGCCTTGGTTATAATTGATGGTATATTTTTTCTTGGCAAAGTATCTGAATGGTGGTTTCACATTTTATATATATTAACGGTTTATTATTTCATTAAAGCAACAACCATTCAGCATCAATCTTTCAAAGAAAGCACCCAGATCGTTTTGACAATGACTAAAACAATTCAAACCAATTACTAAGTAGTACTTTTGGTAATTAATTTTATTTATTCATTTCATATGAAAATAAAATATTTATTTCCGATTTTATTCTTACTTATAGCAGGGTGCACAAAAAATGAAGCTGGATGGGAAACTGGACAGATCTTACGGAAGGATAACCTTCCTCCGCCCATTGGAAGTGGTAGGTCTGGTTTTACATCAATGAACCCGACCCATACAGGGGTAACAGCGGCAAATCAAATTGGTGAAAAGGAAGTGCTTGAAAACCAACATTTAATGCATGGATCAGGGGTTGCTTTAGGAGATGCAAATGGAGACGGTTTGATCGATATTTACATAGCCCGAATACGGGAAAATAATGTCCTTTATCTAAACAAAGGTAATTGGCAATTTGAGGATGTGTCTGAATCCGCTGGTGTTTCTTGTGCAACGCGTTATTCAACTGGAGCTGTATTTGCAGATGTGGATGGCGATCGTGACCTAGATCTAATTGTAACTGCACTAGGCGGTCCAAACAGTTTATTTATCAACAAAGGCGATGGTACGTTCAATGAATCCAGACTACCCTCTAATTTAGATAATCCCGGCAGTACTTCCTCTGCTTTAGCCGATGTCGACAATGATGGAGATTTAGATTTATATATTACTAACTATAAACGGCTGGCTATTCGTGATTCTCTCCCGCCACCGATCTTAAGTTTTGAAAACACTCTATTTGAACTTACCAATAACCGTTGGGTTGTTCGTCCACCATTCAATCAACATTACGAAGCGGAAGTACGAAACAATATCCTCCTCCGATTTGAAATGGCTGAGGTAGATCAATTTTACCTCAATAATGGAAATGGAAAATTTGAACTAGTAAATATGACAAAAAGTCATTTCACCGATGAAAATGGTCAGCCTTTACAAACACACCTCCGAGATTGGGGCCTCATGGCCCAGTTTAGGGATTTGAATAATGATTCCCATCCCGATATTTATATATGTAATGATTTTGAAAGCCCAGACCGTATCTGGATTAACAATGGAGATGGTACGTTTCGTGCATTGCCAAAACTGGCTATTCGCCATACCAGCAATTCATCTATGGCCGTTGACTTCTCAGATTTAAATAATGATGGTGACTTTGATATTTTTGTGACTGATATGATGAGCCAATCTCACATATTACAAAAAACCCAAATGGGTACCATGGTGCCAACTTCTCTTTCCATTGGTGAAATTGATAATCGTCCACAATATATGCATAATACGCTTTTTCTCAACCGTGGGGATCATACTTTTAGCGAAATCTCCCAGTACAGCAATGCCCAAGCTTCGGAATGGTCCTGGGCTAGTATGTTTATGGATGTCGATCTAGATGGTTATGAAGATATTCTAATCACCACAGGTCATATGTATGATGTGCAGGATTCTGATTCAAACCAGAAACGAAAAGAAGCACTCCCAAATGTGAATTCATTTGATCAATACAAACGGATGCTTTTCGATTACCCAACTTTAGAATTAAAAAATATTGTTTTTCGAAACAAAGGTGATCTCAAATTTGAAACTGTTTCAGATGGTTGGGGTCTTGGATCAGAGCGAGACATCTCTCATGGAATGGCCGCAGCCGATCTAGATAACGATGGTGATATGGATATTGTGATTAACAGGCTTAATCAAAATGTTGGATTATTCCGAAATAATTCAGATGCACCTCGATTAGCCATACGTTTAATTGGTCAAAAGTCAAATTCGCAAGCAATTGGTGCAAAAATAATACTTAAGGGTGGGCCCATTATTCAGTCCCGGGAAATTATCGCTGGTGGACGTTACCTTTCTGGCAGTGATCCACTACAAGTGTTTGCCGCAGATACAGGCCCTTTGTCAATAGAAATCAGATGGAGAGATGGCACAATTACAAAAGTGGATTCTCTTATATCAAACCATCTTTATACGATCAGACAATTGAATACAACTAGCTCTGGTCTTGCCAATAAACATCCCGAACCCATTTTTAAAGATGTAAGCTATTTACTTGATCACATTCATCATGAAGATCCTTTTGACGATTTTTCCCACCAAAGTTTATTGCCCAACCGTTTCAGTCAATTAGGTCCCGGTGTAGCTTGGATGGATGCAGATCAAGATGGGGATGAAGATATTTTTATTTCCGGAGGTAGTGGTGGTTCACTTGATTATTTTGAAAACCAAGATGGTCATTCATTTATTCCTTCTTCAGTCGTTAAAAATCTAGATCAGGATATTACTGGGCTTATCAGTACTGTGGACACTGAAGGGCATCTGGGGATCATGGTCTCAAAAACCAATTTTGAATCAGATTCCCCCAGGCCCAGTTTCATTTCTACCTATTCTAAAAAGAACCAAAACCAATTCAAAAGCCTGAACCATATGTCCGGGCCCATATCCCAGGCTGACGTTGATGGGGATGGCGACCTTGATGTATTTGTGGGTGGGCGCGTTATTCCGAATCAATACCCCAAACCAGCTACTTCTATTTTATATATTAATCAAAATGGCTTGTTTCATCCGGATGGGAAGAATACAAACGTATTTGCAAAAATTGGGCTCGTTTCCGGATCTGTATTCAGTGATATAGATAATGATGGCGACCCAGACCTCATACTGGCCATGGAATGGGGACCTATCACAGTCCTAAATAATAATAATGGAAAATTTATTGATATTACATCCGAAGTAGGACTTATTAACTATAAAGGCTGGTGGAATGGTGTTGCAACTGGGGATTTCAATGAAGATGGGTTTATGGATATAGTTGCAACAAATTGGGGTACAAATACAAAATACCATTTTTCCTTAGACCACCCGCTCAAGGTTTATTTCAATGATTTTGATGACAATAATATTCTCGACATTGTGGAAGCTCATTATGATGATGAATTTCAGGATTTTGTCCCCGAGCGTGGATTTTCATGTATTTCAAACGCAATTCCTTTTGTTCGGGAAGAAAAACGAACTTTTTATAATTACGCCCAATCCAGCTTAGGTGACATTTTTGGGAATTCCTTAACTAAAGCTCCATATCTAGAAGCAAATACATTGGAAAGTACAGTTTTCATTAATACTGGTAATGAATTTACTCCGGTCATTTTACCTTTTGAAGCACAGATCACTACTGCTATGCATGCTGGTGTAGCTGACATCAATGGTGACGGACATGAAGATATTTTTCTCAGCCAAAATTTCTTTGCTGTACAAAAGGAGACAGATCGAAATGATTCTGGGAGAGGTTTGGTTATTCTTGGTGATGGTAAAGGAAATTTTGAATCTCTACCCGGTCATTCCAGCGGTATTTTAATTTACGGTGAGCAACGGGGGGCCGCGTTCGCCGATTATAATATGGACGCTCGGATTGATCTATTGGTCACCCAGAATGGTGCCAAGACCAAACTATATCAAAACATAAATTCAAAACCGGGATTGCGTGTTAGGTTACGCGGGCCTAAAAATAACCCTTGGTCTTTTGGCTCAAAAATTCGAATTCAATATAACGATGGCACTATGGGACCAATGCGGGAAATTCAATCCGGATCAGGATATTGGTCACAGAATTCCTCAATCCAGGTGATGGGTCTAAAAAGAGAAGCTAAAAAAATCTATATCCAATGGCCAGATGGATCTAAAACCACAGAAACTATTCAAGGGAAAAAATTAATCGCAACTTATCGCAGTCCTTAATTTTCCATCTTCCAAAAGGAGAGACCCCCAGCTTGTTTGCCAATTTCAGCAACGGCCACTTTTTTAAAATTATGTAGGTCAATAACTTCCACAGCTCCGGGCTCTTTTCCGATTCCTTCTACCGATACAAAAGCATAACGACTATCTGGTGAAATAACGACACCATGAGTTACCTTACGCGAATTATTTAACTTGGCTACTTCCTTGCCTGTTTTTAAATCCCAAACACCCGTTTTCGCTGCGCTTTTATAAGTGACAACCAAATATTTTCCATCTCTACTAACTTCACAGTTATAAGGCCCTTTATCTGTTTTAAATGTTCGTACAATCGACCATTTTTCGATATCAATTTCGACTACATTATCGGTACCATTATTTACAACATATAAAAGTTTATCATTGGGATGAGGATAAACCCAAGTTGGCTTTTCAGGTGGCATTTTATGGTCCATTTTGTCCATTTTACCTTGTTTCATATTGTGACCACTGTGATCATCCATTTTCATAAGTTTAGGTGCAGTCGAAAGGGTACGTTTAAGTTCCATAGTCATCGCATCAATTTCATATAGTTTCCCTGACATCATTGCTACGGAATAATGTTTTAAACCATTATTCAAAAGGCGCGAACCATGTGGCATAACACCGGTTTCTACACGCTCGATCTCAATCATCTCATCCGGATCAACAATTGAAACAGTACTAATTTCATCATGCCCGCCATGTAAATTAAAATTGACAATGTAAAGGAGACCTGTTGCATTCGAAATCTGCATCGTTGCGGGGAAAAGGCCCAGTTCAACACGGTCTACCATTTCATCTGTACCTGTTTTATATTTATAAAGGTAACCAAATGGTATTCCATGGGCCATTGATAAGTACCAATAATCACCATCAGGTGAAACAGTAATACCATGAGGCCCTTCGATTTCCACTGGCCATACACCGACTGGAATTCGTTTCTCTACATGTGCTGTTTTACCATCAAAACGTATTAGTGCCACCTCATCTTCAGATTCTGCCGTGCAATAAATATAATAATCCTTTGCACTTAATCCACTAACACCAATTATGATTATCAATATTAATAGAAATAATCGTTTCATTATTTTTCCTCTAATTTGTCCCCATAGGATTATCATCAACCAATTTGACGGCCCAAAGACCACTATTCAAATCAGAAAAATAAATTAAGCCTTTGTAGGGTATTGTACCCCACACATTGGCTTTGTTCGCTACAAACCCCTCCGGATCTAAGGGCATGAAAAATGCAATTTCCCTCCCTTGTGCATATAAGTCGCCCATCAACTCTCCTGATATATCTACAATTCTTATGCCACCATAATAATAACCAGCAAATAGGGTATCACCATGAACCCAATGGTTATGTGAACCAACTTCAGGTACCTGGTACACTGCTGTTTCAGTTGGATTTTCAGTATCCGTAAAATCAACAAAGTGGAATCCTCCTTGGTAGACGCTCCCTTCTTCTCCAGGAATGCTTTTTGCCCATTCATCACCTGTAATGATATAAAAATTATCAGTGGACTGGCTAACAAAAGGAAATGCGGCGTGGTTATGCCCATTACGATCAGCCCAGCTTCCTAATTTAACTGGATTCCCGGGACTTCCTTGTCCTGCTTTTGCAAGAAATGGATTATATTGGTTTCTTGACCTGTTTGTTTCATCTTGCTTGACTCCACCAACATCAACTACATGAATACCATCACTCCAATTTGAAGAATAAGCAAGACCATCAATAACCCATACATCATGAATACTATGCCCCGGGGTACTTAATTCGTAAGATCCAACACGAAATGGGTTTTGGGGGTCACTAATGTTGATAACATCATATCGTGTCCCGGCACTGAGCGCATAAACGTGATCATTATATATGAACACATTATGTACACCGCCCGTCAAATTATCATTGTATTTTTTGATGATAGTTACATTAAAGGGATCAGATACATCAAGAAGTACAAAACCATTTTTTCGATTAGATGCACCTTCACGGGTAATTACACCCACTCGACCATTTTCTGATATTTTCACATCATTTACTGTTCTTGCATCTACTTTAATAGTGTCAATGATAACCATGTTAGCTGGGTCTGTTACGTCCCAGAAATAAGCTTCCCCATCAGCGCTATGTGTCCCTGTCACAGCAAAATCTTTGCCCTCGTGTTTTCCAATGCCTGGCCATACCCACAAATCAGAAGTATTATAATTTGATACTCTTCCATGTCCAACAACTTCAACTCTTTTTCTTACATTTCTTGGAATTACTTTAATATGTTTTTTCACTGAATAGCCATTTGCCTGGGCTGTAATTGTGTACTTACCTGAAGTTTCAGCTACAAATTTGCCCTGATCCGTTATTTGTCCTGAAGCAGGAAGACCAATACCGTATTCTGCTTTACCCGTATAAGAGAATACTACCGGCATATCATCTACATTTCTTCCTGAACGGTTTAAAGCGCTGGCGTTGAAATGGAGCACATCTCCTGTACGGATCTCATCTTTATCAGCTGTGAGTGTTAGGCGCCTAACTGGATTTTTTAACACACGAACATTCATACTTTCAGAGATATCATCTACACTAGCTGTAACCGTAATCTTTCCAGACCTTTTCGCATTTAAATTCCCATAAAGATCAAAATCTGCAATATCACTATCACTTGAAATAAGTTCCACTTTAGCATCGTTGCGAACTAATTCTGCCTGATCAAATACTGTAGTGCTATAATTGGTTGCCGTACCAACGTATACCTTGGACTTAGCTTCGTTAAATACAATTCGATCTAAGGGAGGGTAAGGTACCTGGATAACCATGTTACCCATTACACGATCTTCTCGTTTACCGGAGATACTGCGCACACTTAGATTCAATTTACCTGGTT
>JYMV01024306.1_pt1 | contig 42737 bp, 41 predicted proteins | sample 338911 | NCBI WGS metagenome assembly JYMV01 (sample SAMN03354496, study PRJNA234377) | hydrothermal vent metagenome | biome: Deep sea; feature: Hydrothermal plumes at the Eastern Lau Spreading Center, Western Pacific Ocean; material: Seawater | place: Tonga | collected 2009 | depth 2000 m m | reverse complement strand
CCATCGTCAGAACAGATTGAAGTTGTTCTTGACGAACTCAGCATTGATCCAACAGAATTCAACCAGTCAGAAGATACGTCATTCCACAACCGCCAACAACTTGAGTTCTTTTCATTAAACTATGTGTCTGCAGATTATGCATTAGATGTAGTTGAACCATTTCTTACCCCTGGAAATATAGCCGTTTCAGTTGATCTTAACACAAATACCCTGATCGTAAGAGACGTACCGAAAGTGCTAATTGATATTGACCAGATAATAGCCCATATTGACATTAATACCGATAAACAAAACAAGAGGCAAATACCAGATGATTGATATTTGCCTCTTGCAGTTGAGCAGGATTTTTTCTTTAAAAAAACCCCTTAAAATCCTTCCAAGGAGTAAAATACATTTTCTCTCTAATAACTACGCCTTGTTGTGTTACTGCTTCCACGGAAGCCTGTATTCCGGTTGAAGCCTGTATTTCGGCTATTGGAATTTCCACGGTTATTGGAATTTCCATGACGGGAACGATAATCGCCATTTTGGTTATCCCGAAGAGCCAGTTTCAGTTTACGCTCCCTTTTCAAGGTTATTCTACGTTTTTTCTCACTCGGCTTTTCATAGTAACTTCTCTTTTTGATTTCTTTGACGATTCCAGCCTTAGTACAATTCTTCTTAAAACGACCGAGAGCCTTTTCAATAGGTTCATCTGGATTAACCTTAACTTCTACTTGAACCATGACTTATTTACTCCTTAAACAACAATTATGGATACTCGAATTATATGGAATTTAAATACTAAAGTACATCAGACTTTTCTGCAATTTGCCCTAAAACACGCAAAATTACGGTATAATTGCTAACAAGATGCCAGTCGAATTATATCAACTTGACTAGCCATTATCAATAAAAAATTAGATTATAGAGCTAATAGTAGTGTGATAAGAAAACTTGTTCTCAGATGTTTGGTCCAACTTGAAAGAAGAAATTCACAGATTGCACCTGTAATAGATATGGTTATTCGGCAGAATCAATTAAATAATGTAGACCGAGGACTTCTAACTGAAATTGTATATGGTGCAATTCGTTGGCGAGGGCATCTTGACTGGATAATCCGTCAGTTTGTCAAACCAGACTTTCAACTCGATTTACAGATGAGAAACATACTGCGGATCGGCGTGTATCAATTACTTTATCTTGATAAGATTCCGGCTCACGCTGCAATTAATGAAACAGTTAAACTGGCTAATCAAAAAGGACAAAAATCGAAGAATTTTGTCAATGCTATCTTGCGATCAATTCAGCGATCAACCAACAGTTTGACTCCTCCTCGATTTAAATTAGATCCGATTTCACACATCTCTACGAAACTGTCTTATCCTGGGTGGTTAGTTAAAAAATGGATCAGGCAGTCTAATCCTGAGTGGACGCTGAAATTCTGTCATGCCAGCAACCAAGTCGCCCCTGTATCGATCCGTACCAACACATTACGAACTGACCGAAAAAAACTTGCCAAGTCACTTCAGGAGGATGGTAACCAAGTCGTAGAAAGCCAGATCTCACCCGATGGATTGCTGCTAACCAAGACTAATCCGATCCGTTCACTGAGTGATTTTCAAGCTGGATTGTTTCAGATCCAAGATGAAGCCGCCCAACTTGTTTCCCACTTGCTTGATCCGCAGGAAAAGTCACAAATTGTTGATCTTTGTGCATCTCCAGGTGGAAAGACAACACATCTTGCACAGCTAGTTGGAAATGTTACGAATATCGTCGCAATCGACTTATCGACAAAGAAAATTAAGAGGATTCAGGAAAACTGTAAACGACTCGGTATCACAAATGTCCGCACGCAAGTAGCCAATGCCACAACAGATGAGATCAAGGCTTTGGCTACAGCAGATTCAATTTTGATTGACGCACCCTGTTCAGGCACTGGTACTTTGCGACGTCATCCAGATATTCGTTGGAAAAGAACCGCCAAACAGATAGTAGATCTTGCCAATCTGCAACTTGAAATTCTGATTAAAACAGCAATGCAGATAAAATCTGGTGCAGTCATAATTTACAGTACATGCTCAACTGAAGTTGAAGAAAATCAGGGGGTAATTACTCGGTTTCTTGAAGTATGCCCACAATTTGCTGTTGAACCAGCACACGATTTCCTGCCATTTTTACCAGCTGATGCAATCACATCTGAGGGACATCTGCAAGTATTTCCACACACGCATAAAGTTGACGGGACTTTCGCTGTCAGGTTACGCAAAAATGATTAATCCATTACTGGAAATGAAATCCATTACCAAAGAATTTCCGGGTGTCCGTGCCCTAGATCAAGTGTCATTCGCTGTTGCACACGGTGAAATCCATGCGCTCTGCGGCGAAAATGGGGCGGGAAAATCAACACTCATCAAAATCCTTGGTGGCGTTCATCCGTACGGTACTTATCAAGGAACATTACGAATCGAAAAAAGGGATCAACAGTTCCATTCTGTCCGTGATGCAAAAAAATCGGGCGTAGCAATCATTCATCAGGAATTGACTCTGATTCCCAAGTTGACTGTTGCGGAGAATATCTTCCTCGACAGAGAACAAACCAAACTTGGAATAATTGATCATCATCAACTATATAGCGATACAAACCGACTTCCCAAAGATTTTGCTCTTGGCATACCTATTCAAACTCCCATTGAGCATCTTGGGATTGACCAATAGCAGATGGTTGAGATCATCAAAGTCCTGTCGCAGGATGCACGAGTTTTGGTTCTTGACGAACCGACTGCCGCTTTGACGGAGGCTGAAATCAAAGCCTTACTCCAAATCCTGAATCAACTTCGAGATAAAGGAATTACCTGTATCTATAATCACCCATAAACTGAAAGAAGTATTTGCTATTGCTCTGATAGGGTAACAGTCCTACGTGATGGACAAACTATCAGAACCCTATCAACTGGCAAAGCTAATGAAAGTCAAATTATTCAAATGATGATTGGTCGTAAGCTGGATTACCAAAGGCAGTCGGATGATGAATTGAAAAAAGGACAGACTGACAACACCGCAGACTTGGCCTTACAGGTGAATAACCTGAATGCCTACTACGTTGGTCGTCCCCACCAAACTTATTGTTGAAAAATATTGATTTTAGCCTTCGATACGGTGAAATCCTCGGCATTGCAGGATTGATGGGGGCAGGCAGAACAGAATTAGTCTTATCGATCTGGGGTGCGTACGATGGAAAAGTTAAAGGTCAAATTTTGATCGATGGTATACCAGTTCGGATTAATTCACCACAAGATGCAATATCACGTGGAATAGGATTCGTCAGTGAGGATCGGAAACGATTCGGCCTGATTCTTGACGCTAATCTCGAAACTAATATGACGCTGGCAAGCCTCGATCAGATGACGCAAATGGGTATCATTGATCGTAATCAGGCATTTCATCAAACCAGCCATTATGTCGAATCCATGCAAATTAAGTCCCCTTCGCTTGAAACTGCCGTCAAAAAATTAAGCGGTGGAAATCAACAAAAAATGGTACGGGGAAAATGGCTGATGACACAACCGAAAATTTTATTTCTTGATGAGCCTGTGGCGATTATTATAACCTCATCAGATGTTACCTGAGACTCTGGGAGTAAGTAGCAGGATTATTGTCCTTCATGAAGGCGAAATTACTGGCCAATTTACAAACCAGGAAGTGATACAGGAAGATATTCTCCAATGTGCTTCCGGAAGACATTGACAAAAGCGTATACTCTCGTTATTATAACTCAATAAAGACAAGCTATTCCTAAGGAAGTTTAATGCCTCTAATTGAACCTGACGGTGGGGAATTGATTAATCTCATCGTTCCAGAAAATCAAAGATCCGAAAAAAAATCGGAAGCTGAGTCATTGCCAAAAATGGTCATCAACGAATATCATTTGCAATGGATCCACATATTAAGTGAAGGGTGGGCAAATCCACTTACCGGATTTATGCGTGAGAATCAGTTTTTACAAACAATCCATTTTAATACCATACGGCAACCAGATGGCACGCTCGTTAATCAATCCGTTCCGATTACGCTCGATATCTCAGATCAGGATTGCGATCGTCTGCAAAACGCCGACGCAATTACACTGGCAAAATCAAATGATGAGCCTGTGGCGATTTTACGAGATCCGGAGTTTTATACCAACCCGAAAGAAGAATACGCTGCCCGAACGATTGGATTTACGCATGTCGGCCACCCAACGGTCGAACGAATTATGAAAATGAGTACGCAGTTGGTTGGTGGGGATCTCGAGGTCCTCAGACCAATCGTCTATAACGATGGGCTTGATCACTATCGTCTGTCACCCGCTGAATTACGTGCAGAATTCGAAAAGCGTGGTGCAGACGCGGTTTATGCTTTTCAACTCCGAAATCCGGTTCATAATGGCCATGCTTTACTAATGAACGAAACAAAAGAGCAACTAAAAACACAAGGATACAAAAACCCTGTGCTTCTGTTGCATCCGCTTGGAGGATGGACGAAAGAAGACGATGTTCCTCTAGATGTCAGGATGCGTCAACATGGTGCAGTACTTGAAGATGGGATATTGGATCCGATCTCAACAGTTGTTTCCATTTTTCCCAGCCCCATGCTTTACGGTGGGCCGACAGAAGTTCAGTGGCACGCCAAAGCCCGAATCAATGCCGGGGTGAGTCACTACATCGTTGGGCGTGATCCCGCGGGGATAACGCATCCGGAGACGGGTGAACCTGTCTACGACCCGTTTCACGGCATGAAAGTCCTGCAGATGGCTATCGGTCTGGAAAAACTGGAAATCATCGAGTTCAAATTTGCCGCTTATGACAAGGTTTCCGGCAAGATGGGATTCTTTGACCCTAGCCGAGCTGACGATTTTCTGATGATTTCTGGTTCACAAATGCGGGAATACGCACGAAACAAAGAGACACCTCCAGATGGATTCATGGGTAAAAAGGCTTGGCAGGTTATTGCAGAATACTATGCCTCAATCAATTAGTATTCCAGCTACCAAACCCTTAAATGCAATTATTAGGTTGGTATTTCGACCACCTGTACTATCTCAGAAATAAGGGGAAGATTAGATGTCAATCAAGCTGAAAAGCAGTTATACTAACATTAAAAACTGGTTTCGCGGAAATTTGCACACACACACTACAGAAAGTGACGGTTCACGTCCTCCAGAGATAGTCATCGCCGATTACGAATCTCGAGGCTATGATTTCCTTTGCATCTCCGATCACGATATTCTGGTAGATCCAAGTCAATATCAGCAAGATACCTCCATGACACTAATCCCCGCAGTAGAGGTGTCAGCACATGGACCGCACATTCAGCAAGTCAATGCCAATAATCGTGTTGCTCCTGATTCAGATCGGCAAGTTGTGGTGAGAGAGATCATTGCAGACCAGTCAATCTGCATTTTGAATCATCCTAATTGGGGAAGACAATACAACCATTTCCCACATGATTTAATGGAATCATTAGATGGATATCACGGTATCGAAATCTATAATGGTGTCATCCAACGATTGCACGGGTCAGCGCTAGCCACGGATCGATGGGATCGTCTACTTTCTGATGGACATCGGCTTTGGGGGTATGGCAATGATGACTCCCACCAACCGGGAGATGTCGAAATCGCATGGAACATTGTACAAGCTAAAGATTGTACAGTTGACCAAATTGATGCTGGGTTGCGTAACGGCAGTTTTTACGCCTCAACTGGTGTTACTATCAGTTCAATAGAAACTAGTGGTACAACGATCCATGTCAAAACCAAAGACGCTCAGAGAGTTTGCTTCGTCAGTAAACTAGGAGTAATTCAGTCAATCGTTGATGAGGCTGAAGTCAGCTACACTTTGCCAGAAGACCCAAACCAAGCACTTAGCTTGAGCTATATCCGTGCGGAATGCTATGGATCAGGAGGAAGTGTGGCTTGGACCCAACCAATCTTCATCGAGGAAAATGCATAAATCTATACAACGCATCGCGGATTGTTGTATTGGACGATTTGACACTGTAGTATTAAAATGACATAATACTAAAGTTTTAGTATTATAATCTTAGTTCAGATTTCCAAGTTTAATTCTGTAAAGATTAATTGACTTGCTATCGATAGAGAACAGCCCTCAATCTTCACATTTTGAGCACATACAATTTCCCTGATTCATAACCGAGGAATCCGATAAAAGAAACCTCGTCTTTACCAATCTAAGGAAACTGGAGAAATGACAGGAAGATCTCGATTTAGGTTTGCCATCCTATTTTTTATTTCTATTGTTCTAACTTCGTATTATGATGCTGAGGCCTTTATCCAGAAGGAATATTCACTTCAGGAGGTATTGAGCGAATGTTCCAATGTCCTTTTTGGCACAGTCACTGAAGTCGACCAAAAGCGGATGATGGCAAAGGTGAAACCGGAGGAAAACTTAAAGGGAGAAACCAAGTTTAGCCAGATTAAAATTAACATCGGTGTTGGACAAGGGAACTTTCCTCAACAACTAATTCGGAAGTTTAAGGTTGGAGAACCGATTATCATCTTTTATAAAGACGAAGGTGGCCGGATCGCAAGTGTTGGTCATATTGGTGGAATTTGGTTTCAGATCTTTGCGCCTAAGCGTTCTGACAGAAATAAGATCTGGTGGAATTTTACGCACATTGAAATTTATATGCACCGTACTTACAAAGGTTCAACAGTTGATTTCCAAAGTCATCTGCGCCAAGTTTTTGCCGGGAAAATTAAACCCAAAGGGAAAAAAGGATCTCAATCTTATAATCTAGCGGACGCTCCAACAGGAGCCATACGTGTTATGGTACTCAATGGTGCTCGTTACGATGTTGAGTTCTCAACCTTAACTGATTTTGATCAAGCCAACAATCACAAAGTTGTTTACCAGCAGACGGAAGACCGTGATCTACCCGGTATCGAAAAAGCAGACATCTTGTGGATTGGTCAAGGAGTGATTAGTAACGACAAGTACTTTTTAACCTCCAAGCAAGAGAAGAAGATTAAAGCTTTTGTCAAAAGTGGCGGTGTGGCAATCGTGTCTAGCCAAGACAGCGATGATGAACGTCCATGCGAGGTTGGTTGGATATCTGAGCCAATAAAAGGAATTGAAAGTATGGGGCGAAGTGACTTCAAAGCGACCGAACACGCTGGATCTCTTTTCGATACTCCTAACCGGATAAGATCAGGGGAGGTTTTTTTGGACGATACTTGGTCAGACTGGAGCAGTAAATATATCATGTTGGCAACGACAAATTCAGGCAAAAATGTTGCTGTGGCTATGCTCAAACATGGACGTGGAATATATCTATTAACTGGTTTTCAAAATGAAACAACTGCAAATGTATTTGTTAATCGATTAATGATTGAGAATCTTATACACTTTGCCGCTAATTGGCTTAAGGGATGAACCTAACGGGAAAAACTCTGATGAAAAAGGTTTTGATGTTTACAGCGCTTAGTATTATGCTTGTCAGCCTAGCGGTACCTGCACAGGCAGTTATTCCCGCATTGGTCGGCCCGTTAGCAGCACTAATTAGTGTCTTGCCACAGATCCTTGCTTTTGTCGGCATAGGCATGCTAGCGATATTAAAACCCGGAACCTACCGCGCATTACTCACTATTGCTTGGCAGCATAAAATCATCACAACAATTATACTCTTAAGTGTCACAATCAGTAGTGGATTCTTTATTTATCAGGCTGTATCGCCAAATGTAAATATAATAGCAACTACATCGAAAGATCTACAATTGAGTAGTATCAGCCAATCATGGGCAACCTTCCGTGGTGGAATCCACCGCACGGGGCACCAGGCTAATCATCTCGGTCCGACTGACGCAAATTTACTATGGGCATTTATAGATCGCGAAGCGGCGGTAATGGATTTTTCATCCTCTCCAGCGGTCGTTGGTAACCGCTTATATATTGGTGCTGGCCGTGGTTCGCTCTTTCGCACAGATGGGTTGGTCTATTGCCTTGATGTGAAGACGGGTAATGTGATTTGGAAATCGAAGTCCCCCCAACAAATTTTCTCATCGCCGGCAATTGTAGGAGGGCGGGTTTACATTGGAGAAGGATTGCATTACGACGTTGACTCCTGCCTGCGTTGTTTGGATGCAAACACGGGGCAGGAAATTTGGAATTTTCAAACGGCAAGTCATGTTGAATCCAGCCCATGTATCGATCGAGGTCGCGTGTATTTTGGGGCTGGAGACGATGGTGTCTACTGCCTTGACGCACTAGAAGGCAAAGAAATATGGCACTATACCAATCTGCATGTCGACATTTCGCCAATTGTAGTGGATGGAAAACTCTATTTTGGTACCGGCTACGGTCAACCAAAAATCTACGCTGTTTCCGCTGAAAATGGTTCCGATATCTGGGTAAAATCAGTTGATCTACCCGTCTGGGGAAGTCCAACGATTAGTGGAGAATTAATCTATTTTGGTCTTGGTAACGGCAATTTTGTTGACAGTCACCAAGTCCCCACCGGAGGAGTAGTTGCACTCAATCTCAAAACGGGGGAAGAGGTTTGGTCGTTCCAAACAGAAGATGCTGTTTTAACGGCGATATCCTTTCTGAAGGATTACGTCTATTTTGGGTGTCGGGACGGATACGTTTACGCGCTTGATGCAAAGACTGGCGACATCTTTTGGAAGTCTTCTATCGATACACCCATTGTTTCTTCACCGGCAGTTACAAAGGATTCAATCTATTTTGGAGGGACGAATGGTGTAATTTATTGCCTTGAAGCAGAAACCGGTGACATGAATTGGTGGTATAATACCGATGATATTTCAAGCGAAATCAAAATCTACTCATCACCAGCCGTGGCAAATGGGAAATTGTATATAGGATCATCAAACCGATATCTTTTCTGCTTAGGTGACACTACTCCAACCAATTAGGTTAAGAATTACCTATGTATCATCTTCTTTATTTCAGAATAACGAGAATTTGATTGCACTGGGTTCCTGTACCAACCCCTTTTTTCGCCAAGGATCCGAAGCGAAAAAAGCCTTCAACTCCAAAAAGAAGGCTTTTTCAGATTTCCTGCTTTTTAGAAGAGTAGGCATAAACTGTAAGCAGAAATCCAAATTCGTAGATGAAATCCTGATTGTATAGGAAGAAACAATTTAGGACCGCTTTACAGAATACGATAATTATGTCATTAGAAACAGTCGCAATTCTAAGTCCAGGAGACATGGGACACATGGTGGGACGTGTCCTTGCCGAACATGGATTACGTGTTATTACCTGTTTAACGGGAAGAAGCCAGCGGACAAGAGTACTGGCCGAAGATGCTGGAATATTGGATGTATCAACGCTTCAAACTTTGGTTAGTGAAGCCGACATCATTTTATCCATTCTAGTACCTGCGCAAGCAACAAGCATAGCAGAAATGGTATCAGAAGCTATAATAGAGACACAAGCAAAAGTACTATATGTTGACTGCAATGCCATATCACCCAAAACGACTCGTAGGATATCGGAAACTATCACAAATGCCGGTGGAAATTACCTTGATGGTTCTATTATTGGTCCACCCCCCAGATCTAAGGGGTTAACACGTTTCTACGTTTCTGGTCCAGAGGTAGATCTATTTAGCAAACTCAACCAATTCGGGTTGGATATTTGTCCCTTGGGCGATAAGATTGGGAAAGCTTCAGCAATAAAAATGTGTTATGCCGCTTTGACGAAGGGATTGTCCGCACTTTGTATTGAGTTGTTGACTGCATCAAAACTCTTGGAAGTATCGGAACCATTAGCGAGTGAGTTTCAATTAAGCCAACCCTCCTTATACGAGCGAATGGAGCGGACCATACCCGGATTGCCATCAAAATCCAGACGTTGGGTTGGTGAGATGAAAGAGATATCGGCAACTTTCGCCGAGGTTGGACTCACGCCGAAGATCCTGGACGGCGCGGCGGATATGTTTCAATTTGTCGGTGACACTCGGTTAGCGAATCTGCACCCCGAAGATCAGAATTCGTTTTCTGTTATGAAAGAGGTAATTGCTATTCTCTCCGAGCATCTTGAAACTTAAATAGCCAAAGTGCAGACTCAAGTTGCCTCTTCGCATTTTTCAGCAACCCATTCGACTAACAAATTTGCGGAGATAAGTAACTGCCAAGATCCAAGTTAGGCTTCATTCAAAAACCACTGTGCGATTACCATGTACTAGAACCTCCCGTTTAAGATGGTACCATATCGCTCGTGCCAGAACGACCTTTTCTAAGTCACGTCCCTTTCTAATCAAATCCGTCACCGTATCTTTATGACTGATATTGACAATATCTTGTTCAACAATTGGTCCAGCATCTAGGTCAGAAGTCACATAATGGCTAGTAGCACCAATGATCTTAACACTGCGTTCGTAAGCAGAATGATACAGCTGAGCACCAGGAAAGGTGGGAAGAAAAGAATGGTGAATATTGATAATTTGATTAGGATAGTGTTCAACAAACTCACTAGTCATTATTTGCATGTAGCGAGCAAGGACAATAGATTCGATACCATATTCTTTCAAAAGTGCCAACTACTTCTGTTCCTGAGAACGTTTGTTGGTTTGCGTGATAGAAAAGACATAGTAATCAATACCAAATCCCCTCGCCACTGACTCTAAATCCGAGTGATTGCTAATAATCAAAGGTATTTCAACATCCCATTCCTTGGCTTGGTATCGGGATAAGATATCATACAAGCAGTGTGATAGCTTTGAGACAAAGACAGCAATGCGAGGTATTTCATCGGAAAAATACAGTTTCCACTGCATTCCAAATTTCTCCGCAATTTCGACTTGAAAACAAACTCCAAGTTCTTCTACAGGGAGATTAGTGTTTTCCAAATCCCATTCAGCTCGCATGAAAAATATTTGCTTTTGAGAATCAACGTGCTGATCAAGGCGAATGATATTACCATTACTTTATATAAATGAATTCAGTTACCGATGCGATTAACCCCTTTCTGTCGGTGCAATGTACCAGCAAAATTGCAGAACGAATCCGATTTTGTGTTTTACTCTTGTGGTTCATGGATTGATGTATTCTATTCGTGATATTTTGCATTTATCTATTATCATGTAAGTTCGACTAAGAAACTAAATGACAACCGCAGGTAGATCAGCCAAACCCTTGACTCGGGGATTCAATCAGGGTTTCTTCTCTTGGTAAGAGGAGGCAATCAAAGCTGAAATGACATTTAGTAGAAAGTTAATCTCCCTACCATGCCTGGTATGCTCAAATCTGACAGAAGAGTGGCATGATAGACATCAGGGATATCCTTTCTGTTTTTCAACTGAGTGATTCACAGGATGATAGCAGAAAGAGCTCCTGCTCCACTAGAACTCACGTTAATTATTTCAGTTTGGTTAATAAAACGAAAACGCATATGGTACATGCTAAGTTACATTGAGGCAATTTTGAAACCAGCTTTAGGCATTCCTAACGATAACAGTTTTCGTTTCAACCATAATTAGGTATACATTACTCACCACGAGAATGCCCTTGTTATCTCGACCATCCCACCAAAAAACATGATTTCCGCTAAAGAGATTTTTCCCTTCAAAGCTGCGTCGCAAGCGGCCAGCAATATTGTAAATCCCAATTGTTACGTCGCCGGGTTCATTTAATCGGAAAGAGATTGCTGTTTCTTCGCCTCGATTAGGCGAAAACAGCCGTGGTTATGAGTTCAATCCAGCTATGGAATTTTCAGCGTATTCATCAGTGGAATTTGCCAATTACAAGACTGCATATTGACCGAGTTTTGTGATAGTTGTCGATATGGTCCGCTCTTGGTGATTCAGTGTTCCACCGATTAATCTCCAGGAACTTGAAAGTGATCCATCATCACGGTTATTCTATCTACAAACACCAATTTTCTCGTTTTTACCGTCGACCATAAATTCAATTGCTGCCAGCTTGCGTGGGTTAAGTTTGAGATCCCATGGTGCAAACTCATAACCATGAGTCGTAGGATTAATAGTTACGATGGTTTGTTCGGTCAAGCAGTGCGGTGGAAAAATAATCCTTGCTCGACCATCTAAGCTCTCGACACGCTCAATACGCTGATTATCGACATAATTGTTAAAGGACACCTGAATTTGGTGATTACTGGTTTGATCTGCCCGATCTTCTACAGTTAAACGAAGTGTATATTCACCAATGAGATTTGGGGAATTCCATTCTGCCAGGGTTCCCTCTACCACTGCTTCAAGAAATCCTATTTTTGAGATCGAATACCAAAGAACGGGTGACTTACCGGTTCCATACTCAATGATGTACCTTTTAAAATTAGGGTCGTATGCAGATCCAGTAATGCTGATATTTCGTGGAACCTGTTGCCCGGAGCTCGGAGAGGTAATACTCGCTTTTGGTGGTGTGCCATCAACAATGATCCTAACCTGATCTTGTGAAAATTGGCCAGATTTGTCGAATACTGTAAGCCGAATTTCGTACGTCCCGTCATTCAGTGAGGACAATTTCCAATTGGCCAAGAGCCCTCTTCTTTTAGTTCATTCGGTCGAGTAACGGCGATCGGGTGCCACTGACTTGTTGAGCCTATAGAGCGAAAGTCAAGCATGTACCGATCGAAGTTCTCATCTGCAGCGATTCCGTAAATTTGTACCGAACGGTTAGCATATGTATTAGACTCTGGCCTAGTCAAGGTCGCAATAGCTCTCTTATCATCGAGAACTATTTCAATAGGCGGTATTGTCTGAGTAAAATTACCTGCTTGATCAACAGCAATTACACGTATCTGGTATCGACCAGCTATAAGCTGAACGGCATTCCAATACCCTAACTTACCGGAGACAATCGGCACGGAAGATCTTGAGATCTCAATCCACGCGTCATCAGGACCTAAGTGTTCGAGAACATAGTTGTCGAAATTTGGGTCATTTATTGTTCCGATGATTGGGATGATATCAGTTCGTAAAACATCACCTATTTTAGGAGAATCAATAACAACCGTCGGAGCAGCATTATCCAATGAAATTTCAATTTCGCTTTTAGATCTATATTCGTTATGATCGATCGCGGTCAATCGTACAAGATACTTACCATCATCGATTTCAGAGGTATTCCAGCGGAAGATCTCTTCGTTGTTGAATTGGAGTTGAGACTGGTAAATCAACTGCCAATCTATGTTTCCTATCGCCGGACGAAATTCAACGGAAGCACTCTTCAACCCTTTTTCCTGATTTGAACGCATTTTCGCTGTACCATAGATTGCGATCTCACCACGAACAGGTCGATCTATATCGCGCAGTTGTACAATCGGAAGTGCTGAATCATTTTTTAACCTAATTGAGATTGCCTGCGATATTCCTATATTTCCAGCCTGATCTATAGCTTTGACACGTAAAGAAGAATAACCATCAATCTGTGAGGTATCCCAATTCAAACGCTGGGCAACAGCCAACGAGCTGTCAATTGGAAATTCCCCAACTGTTTGCTATTCTTTTCTAATACGCCCATATTCTAATACATAATGTGTAAGATGTTTGTCCTCTAACGAAACCTCAACTTCAACGCTACCAGATATGACAGCTCCTTGCAAAGGTCGAATTATTTCCACCTCGGGTTCGGTGTTATCAACTTCAATGGCCAAGATCATTTCACTTTTGTGTTGGCGGTCATAGGAACCATTTATTTGGTCAAATGAAACAAGTTGTATCTGGTATCGACCATCATTGACGGCAAAGGTATTCCATCTATACAGTAAATTATTCTCAACGCTATCTTTTCTGCCAAAAACAATATCAGTATCATGCATGAATGCGGATCTCATAATGGGAAAAATCTGTTGAGTCATTTGATGTTCCCTTGATATCGAAAACACCGTTAATCACTTGATGCCGACTAGGTTGTGATATTTGTGAAATCGGAATTAATGAATCAACGACAAAATCAGATTTAGCTCCAATCTGATCGATGTTTCCTTCCTGATCTATGGCTTGGACAACAAACCAATGTTGTCCTTCCGCAAGCCTCACTAAAAAGCTCGATTGTCAAAACCGTTGTCGTCCGTCAACTTAAAATTACTGTTGTTAATTTGAAACTGGTAGCGAAAATTTGAACTACTGGCATCATCCACCACCTTCAAATTTAAAGCTTACACTTGTTTCACCAACAATCTCGCCATTCATTGGTCCACTGATAATGCGTGTAGTTGGCGATATGGCCTCCTGCTTGAATCGGCTCAAATTCCCATCATCAAAGCTGCCGAACCAAAAACTCCCATCCAGTGATGCTGTAATGGCAGAGATGTTATTGCTATTAAGCCCGTCACTAACTGTCAGTGTTCGAAAAAATCGTCCATTTTGAAAGATACTTACGCCATCGTTTGTACCGACCCAAACCCGATTTTCCTCGTCAACATATAATGTCTGAACATGATTATCAATTAAGCCGTTGGCTATGGTGAGTCGGAGCTTTGGTGTTTTTTGCCTTGATTCCAAAATATGAATTCCATTGTCTGAACCAACCCAGATGTCTCCATCCCTTGTATTAATTATGGTTGAAATTCGTCCCATTTTTTGACCAGATATTTCCTCTAATTCTCCTGTGTCCTGATTATAAATCCAGAGATGACTGGCTACAGTTTCATTACCGGCCGTCGCCAAGTAAATCCAACCTGAAGGATCAGCAAATAGTCGGGTGATCGTACGGTTAATCGCCTTGAAAATGTTAGCCTGCTGGTGAAAAATTGTGCCATCGTATCGAATCAGGTCAGGCAAAAAACCAATTGGATCATCCGGTAGTAGAACTCCAGTGCTGATCCAGATGTTGCCATCACCATCCTGCCCAATAGTCTGAGGCTATTGGGCAACCCATCGTTCAAGCCGAACGTGAGATGATTCGTACCGTTAAAATGACTTAAGAAGTTGGGGGTTGTATTATGTATCAACCAGAGATCAGAATCCCCATCCTCGTAGATGATATGTGTTTCCTTGTTTAAAGCTATTTGCCATGATTGCCCATCAAATCGGTTGACACCGAATGATGTCCCAACCCATATCTCACCATTTTTGCGTTGAATCATAGTATGTATTCTGTTAGCCAGTAGTCCGTTTTCTGTTGTGTAGTGATCAATCCAGTCGATCCGACTTAGATCTAGAACACCTTGGTGAATCCCTGTATCTGTCGCAATCCAGATCTCATTTTTATCTACGAAAAGGAGATAAGTAGCTGTATCCGAAACGGAAACTGTCGACCAGAATCCGTTAAAAAAATTTAGGCTATGGTCTGTGACAGTCCAAATCCTCCCAAATTGATCTTCAGCAACTAAGCGAATGTTGTTACTGCTTATATTGTTGCCAGCCCGTGAAAAGTTTCGGAAATTGAAATTTTGTTGTGAATTGATGGACTGGCACACAATAAGCAATAGAAACACAAATGAAATGGGTATATATACATTTCAAACTTTTCCGCTTCTGATCGTTAGGATAAGTTTGCTTCATTTGATGAAATCTTGTACCATTTGTCAGTGGAGGTTTATAAACATGATACCCAAAATTTTAGTGAGTATATTTGTGGCTTTTATAATAGCCACTCTAGACATCAGAACTGAGGAAGATAGAATGAAAAATTTGAAAATTGGGATGGTTGCACCAGACTTCACTCTGATGGGAGATGACGGACAAAAGCATAAAATATCTCAGCACCTCGGCAAGAAAAACGTTGTTCTGGCTTTTTATCCTAAAGATTTTACTGGTGGCTGAACGGCTGAACTTCGATCGCTCCGTGACGAGTTAAGTAGAATTGAGGCTACCGGGACCGTTGTTTACGGTATCAGCACAGATGATCAGGAATCACATAAAAAGTTTAGCCAAGCTGAAGAGTTTGGGTTCTCGCTTTTGGCTGATGTAGATCATGCTGTTAGTCAACAGTATAGCGGATTGCGAGGTCAGTCTCTATCCAACCGTGTTACTTTTGTCATCGATCATGCTGGTTATATTCGTGTTATTGACAAAGAAGTTGATGTGCAAAATCACGGTTCCGATTTGGTGAAGATAATTGAGGGTACAACCCAGTACCAGATAAAAGTTGGACAACCCGCACCAGATTTTATTGCACACGATCAAGACGGCAAAACGCATCAAATTAGTAATCTCAAAGGCAAGAAGAACGTAATCCTTGCGTTTTATCCGGCAGACATGACACCTGGCTGAACGATGGAAGTCTGTTCACTCCGGGATGAGTTGAATAATTTTGAAACTCTTGAAGTTGCCGTTTATGGTGTTAGTGTACAAAATCAAAAATCACATAAGAAATTTGCTGATAAACACAGTCTCGGATTTCCTCTGCTGGTTGATACAGGTCGTAACATCAGTTTGCTTTACCATGCAATATCAAAACCGGAAGGCAATTGCAAGCGAATCACGATTTTGATTGGGAAAAACGGTGACATTGTTCAAATTGATGACAAGGTTAGTGTTCGAAAACATGGCAGAGACCTAATTGATTTTATCAAATCTCTAAATTAAGTGGATCAACTATTTTCAAAATGGACAAAATCAATTAGAAAGACCGCGCCTAAAAGCACGCTTTTTTGATTAGGATCTGCATCCGGCGGAAATGTGATGCCGAAATTGTCGGAGTCAGTGAAGGTTTCTTTCAAAAGCCCGCTCCACTTTTTGGTAATGTGCCCAATCTCTCTTTCATCTCGGTAGATATTGAAAGTCCACGGATGAAGCAGAGGGCCAAAGAGCTGATATATTTCCTGTCCTGATGAATCTTTTACAGAGTATATTCGACGCAAAATTGAAAATTGCCTTTTAACTGTTCCGACTAACTTTCCTTGATTATCGAAGATCTCAGCAACATGAAAATAAAATCGGAATGGTCGGTACAGTGAAAGAACACTTTCGCCTTGCATGTCCAAAATACGCATCCTGAAAGGCCGCAGTGCCTTCAAAAACCACCTCAGGAGAAAAAAGCCACCCTCTTCTGCGGCCAGGAATAGCTCTTCTCCGGATGAACTCATAACCACATAACGGTTTTTAGTTTCGAAGTTGGTAATAATTTCTCCCCATTCTTTCTTTTGCTGGATAGCGAGTGCGTTGAGCGATTCAAGCCTCTCCATAAATAACCTCCGATTGACTCGATTTAGGTAATGCTTTATTTAAATGCCATTCCTAAGAAGGATCTGCTACGCTTTGGTTTTGGCCAGCTTGGAAGAGCATCGGGATCTCATCTTTAAGTTTTGAGAAGGTACCGATTTTAATTGACTGACGAATGCCCCGCATCAAGCTTAAGTAGAAATGCAGGTTATGAACTGTTTTTAAATGATGGCCCAGCATCTCGTTTTCACTATCAAGGTGACGTAAATAGGCACAAGTGAAATTCTGACATGTGTAACAATGACAATTGGAATCAAGCGGCGTGAAATCAGATCTATATTTCGCGTTACGAATTTTTACCGTGCCAGAGCTAGTAAAAAGCGAACCATTGCGTGCATTTCGAGTTGGCATAACGCAATCGAACATATCGATACCAAAACTAACACTGTGGACTAAATCTTGTGGTGTACCAACTCCCATCAGGTATCTGGGTTTCTCTTTTGGGAGTAGCGGAGCAGTATAAGCTGCTGTCTGGTACATCAACTCCTTTTCCTCTCCAACACTCAGTCCACCAATGGCATATCCAGAAAACCCAATTTCGACAGTACGCTCAACGCTTTCTTTGCGTAGATCATGGAAAAAGCCGCCTTGGACAATACCAAACAGCAACTGATTGGAGTTTTTATGAGTTTCCTTGCAACGTTTAGCCCAGCGCAGTGTCATCTTCATTGAATTCTCAATATATTCTCGATCAGTTGTGTGCGCCGGGCATTCGTCAAAAGCCATGATCACATCAGCACCTAGAGCGTTCTGAATTTCAATGGCGCGTTCCGGGCTAATCATGTGTTTCGATCCATCAATTTCAGATTGGAACTCAACCCCCCTTTCGGTGATTGTTCGGCGTTCCCCCAGGCTGAAAACCTGAAACCCACCACTATCGGTCAAGATCGGCTTTTTCCATCCCATGAATTTATGCAATCCGCCCGCTCGCTGAATAATCTGGTGTCCTGGACGGAGGTAAAGATGATAGGTGTTACCGAGTATAATCTCAGCTCCAATTTCGATCAGGTCTTTCGGAGAACAGGTCTTAACAGTAGCACGAGTGCCGACCGGCATAAATATCGGGGTGTTGACAACACCGTGAGCTGTGCGAAGTTGCCCCAAGCGGGCACAGGTTTTCCCATCTTCTTTTATCAGCCTGAATTTATTTTGCGCCACTTCTATTCACTCAAAGTGTTAACAATTTTTTTAACTGTGCTGCAGATTGGTTGGCGGGATCCGATTTCAGGACAGTTCGAATGGTAGAACTGGCTTGCGTTTTTTTGCCAAGGTGATAATAACAAAGTGCCTTCAGAATATAGATATCAGCAATCGAATCGTAATCATGACGAAAAAAGTAGTCTCGGTCAGCAGCCAGTGCGTTATCGATAGCTCGAATTGCTGTCTCAAAATCGGCAAGCTTTTGACGCCGAAGGAAAAGAGCATTGGCAAGCCCTATCCAAGCATCCGCATTTTGGGTGTCGGTAAGAATTGCATCCTGAAATGATCTCTGTGCCTTGGAAATTATCTGCGAATTAGTACTGGGTATCTGCGACATGCTGAGATGTGCCCATCCCAAGCCATTATGCGCATCAGCCAGACTGGGATCGAGACTAACTGCCCGTTCAAATGCCAAGAGTGCTTGCGAAAAATCGTTTTGATTGTATTCAATCCAGCCGTCCTCCTGATTTTTGAAAGACAGGTCGGAATCAAAATCGCGATCCGTTCCACAACTTAAAAGGAGGCTTAGACAGACCAAAGTAATTGCAAATTTGTGCATGATAGAAACTCTGAATTTATCTTAATATTCATGGTTATTTTATATTCATGATATTCATGGTTATTTTATATTCATGGTTATTTTTTAATTCTATCAGAGTCACGAATGATTTGCAAAAGGGTTTTCCCTTTAAGTTTAACTATGGATTGTAATATAATAGACTATGTGTTTGTGCTCTATATAAACCATAGAAGTTCAAGGTTAAAACCTGATGAAACTGAGTTCCGAAGAACTTGAACATCAAGAACTGAAACCTGAAACGCTTGATCTGGCAATTCAGCAAGTAAGAGTAAACGGTTACGTTGTTTTCGAGTCAGTTCTTGATGAAAACCTTGTTGATACGCTTCGTTTCCACTTTATGGAACTTCTAAATGAATATGTGGCTAAAACCGATTCTAATCGCGGTAAAAACCGTTATCAGATGCATCTTCCTTTCGATAAGCCATTTATTAATCCACAAGTTATTACCAACCCAATTGCCTTGTCGGTGACTGACGCTATTATTGGATCTGATTGTATCTGTCACTATCTGGCTTCTGACACACCGCTGCCCAAATCAGAATACCAGCACGTGCACTCCGACATCCATCGACTCTTTCCAAACGGAGAAACCACTCCACCATATAGCATTTCCATGAATATTCCGCTTGTGGACTTCAATCAGGAGAACGGTGCCATGGAAGTTTGGCCAGGAGGCACGCATTTGATGCCGACCGGCATTAATATGAGTCAATTATCAAAAACAATGCATTCCGAGTTAGTCCTAATGCCAGTCGGATCTTTGCTAATTCGTGATATGCGGATGTGGCACCGTGGAACGCCGAATCGGTCTGATGCTGCCCGTCCAAACATGGCGTTTATTTTTTCTCGTTATTGGTTCAAGACATCTTATCCGCCAATTGAAATCACTCAGGAAACTTACGATTCGCTTTCAGATCGTGCTAAGCAGCTTTTCCGGCATGAACAGATTGGTAATGGATCGGATCCGCGTTTCTAAAAAGTAATTTATTATTGCCTAAATGAAGATCGCCTGAGCTGTGTAAATCCAATGAAAATTATGCTGACAACTTGGGGGACTACTGGTGATGTTCGGCCTTTTCTGGCTTTGGCCAAGAGTTTAAAAGTTTCCGGTCATCAAGTTCAAGTTTGTACTTCAAGCGTTTACAGCCAGCAGTTTGAGAAAATTGGCGTTGAATTTTGTCCGGTTGGCATGCCATTCGAGCAAGACCAATTCAATCAGATCATGGACAGGATCATCAATATCCGGAATCCGCTCAAATCTGCTCTGGTGATTGCCAAAGAAGGAATTCTCAACCAGGCTAAACGGTGGTATAATGACTGTCTTGAAGCCATGACAGATTGCGACATAGTAGTCTGTCACTCGGCTGATATGCCAGGACAGGAAGCGGCTATTAAAAAGAATCTACCTTGGATGACAGTCAGCTACTGTCCCGGATTCATCAAGTCTCTGTGTACTTCTCCTTCACCGGCACCAAATTTGGGAAGGTATAGCAATTACCTACTGTGGAAGATAGTCGAATTGATGATGCGTTATCAGGCAGATCCGCTGTTTAACGCATTTTTTGACTCTATCGGTGGAAACAAAAGGAGTTTGATCGGAATTGAAGGCATGTATTCACCCCATCTGAACTTAGTGGCTTCATCGTCTTACATTACTAAACCGCCGTCGGATCTGCCATCTTATCATAAATTTACTGGAGCTTGGTTTTTAGAAGAACCGGATTATGAACTTCCGTTAAACTTACGGAAGTTCTTAGACCAAGGTACTTCACCAATTATTGTTTCCTTCGGCTCTATGGGAGGGACCAAAGGGCTGGAGACAACCCGGACTATCGTTGATGCTATTCAGCTGACCGGTCAAAGAGCAATAATCCAGGAAGGTTGGGGAAAGTTAGGCAGCGAGTCATGCGGATGGGATGATAACATTTTTTCCGTCGGTCATGTCCCGCACGATTTTCTGTTTCGGCAGGGAATATGCGTGATTCATCACGGTGGTGCTGGTACTACCCACGCAGCTTGTCGTGCTGGTGTCCCGTCTATTGTAATACCGCACTTAGCTGATCAGCCATATTGGGGAAGCAGGCTACAAAAACTTGGCGTTGCTCCTAAGATTCTCCATCGGAAACAGATGACTGCTAAGAGTTTAACAAATCGAATCCTCCAAGTCATTAACTCCGAATCGATGGCGATCAAAGCCAAAGAACTTGGACAGAAGATTGAGACTGAAGACGGTTTAGGTAAAGCTGTAGAACTTGTTGAAACCTTTGGGTACAATTTTCAGAATAATTAACAAAATCTTATAAAGTGCAGGAGAAATTTTATGATTACGGAAGTTAACCCCTCACAGACAAAAATCGGTTGGGTTGGTACAGGTGTCATGGGACGTTGGATGTGTCAACATGTGATGGATCTTGGTTATACAGCCATGATATTTACACGTACCAAATCCAAAGCTGATCCTCTGCTGAAAGCAGGCGCAACCTGGGCTGATTCACCAGCTGAGGTAGCAGAAAACTCAGATATTATCTTCACCATTGTTGGTTTCCCAGAAGATGTACGCCATGTATATTTAGGTGAAAATGGTATTTTAACGACAGCAAAATCGGGAAGTATTATTGTTGACATGACGACAACCGAGCCATCACTGGCTATCGAGGTCTACCAGACAGCGCAGGCTCAAGGTATTTCGTCAATCGACGCTCCGGTTTCAGGCGGTGATGTTGGAGCTCGTGAGGCGCGTTTGGCAATCATGATTGGTGGTGACCAAAAGGCTGTTGACGCCATTCATCCTCTCTTTGAAGCCATGGGCCAAAATATTGTCTATCAAGGGAAAGCAGGATCCGGTCAGCATACTAAAATGTGTAATCAAATTACCATTTCCGGCACCATGATAGGTGTCTGTGAAGCATTACTTTACGGTGCGAAAGCTGGGCTTGATCTTGAAATTATGTTGTCAACAATCAGCAAAGGTGCGGCCGCTTGCTGGTCACTAGACAATCTTGCTCCGCGCGTTTTAAAACGTAACTTTGATCCTGGTTTTTTTGTTGAACATTTTATCAAGGATATGGGGATTGCATTGGATGAAGCCAAACGTATGGGTATTAGCCTTCCCGGGCTTTCGCTTGTACATCAACTTTATCTGGCTACCCAAGCACAAGGTCATGGTCGTCTCGGTACGCATGCCTTGATGCTGGCACTTGAACAATTATCAAGTGTAAGCTAATGTTCGGTAAGATGGCATCCCAGAAGATTAGAGATAATCTGACAAAATTCCCGATTGATCCCGGCATCTACATGATGAAGAGTAAGTCGGGTAAGATCCTGTATATTGGAAAGGCAAAGTCGATTCGGCATCGTGTTCGGTCCTACTTTCTACCGTCGGCTAAGCCTCATGGTAAGACAGAGGGCATGCTGCGGCACGTTGAAGATGTGGAGTATATTGTCACCGCAAACGTTATTGAAGCACTGGTTCTTGAAAACAATCTGATCAAGAAACATCTGCCACGTTACAACATCAAGCTGAAAGATAACGGACATTATCCATATCTTAAAATTACTGTTGGTGAACCGTTTCCTTCATTGCAGGTTGTGCGAAGCGTTGAAAAAGATGGCGCAAAATATTTTGGTCCGTACATAAAACCACGTGCCATGCGCCAGACAATCAAACTGTTAACGAAAGTTTTCCCCATTCGCACATGTGAACTCCAACTTGATAAAACAGGAAACAAACACCGACCATGCCTTGATTATCACATTAAGTGTTGTGATGCTCCATGTGCGGATTATATCGATATTTCCGCTTATAAGACCACCGTCAAGAACGTGGTTCGATTTCTAAGCGGAGATATTGATCAAGTTATTGCTGATATTCGTGTCAAGATGGAGTTAGCCGTGGAAAAACTCGACTTTGAATTGGCGGCTAAATACCGGGATCAGATTAGCATGGTCGAAGATGCGGTAGCTAAACAGAACATTGATACACCATCGGCTGTAGATGAAGATGTAATCGGTATTGCTTATCGTGACAGCAAAGCATGTGTTCAGGTAATGATGGTTCGTGACGGAAAATTACTTGACCGTGAACACTATTTCTTAACCAATGTTGAGTCAGACCTCAAAATCGAAGCGTTGACGGCATTCATTCAGCAATATTACGAAAACACCTCTTTTGTACCCAAAACTATTCTCCTTCCGAATTCTATCGAGATACCAAATACAATCGAAAATTGGTTGTCTAAAAAACGTGGTAATCGAATCACTATTCATATCCCACAGCGTGGTCGAAAATATCAACTTGTTGAGATGGCAATCAAAAACGCACAGTTGATCCTTGAACAGAAAAACTTTAACTTGACTGTTGTCAACGGAGAGAATCCAGCCTTGCTCAATCTCCAACAGTTGCTTGATCTACCACGTCCACCCCAACGCATTGAAGGATTCGATATCTCCAATCTTGGTGAGTGTTTTACCGTTGCCTCAATGGTTGTAATGGAAGATGGCGAGCCGAAAAAGTCAGAGTATCGTCGTTTCAAGATTCGGGGTGTTGACGGCCAAAATGATTATGCGGCAATGCAAGAAGTAATCACTCGGAGGTTTCGGCAAGGAGCAACAGAAAACCATTTTCCGGATTTGATTTTAATTGATGGAGGAAAAGGCCAATTGAATTCTGCTTATCGAATACTAAAACAGCTTGAGCTGGCAAATCTTCCCATCATCGGATTGGCCAAACGGTTTGAACGTATTTTCCTACCTGAACAGAAAAATCCGATTGTTCTATCTAAAGATAATCCAACGCTCCACCTCATCCAACGCATACGTGATGAAGCACACCGTTTTGCTCTCCACTACCATCGAAAACTGCGTAGCCACAATTTGACACATTCTGTTTTGGACGATATCCCGCTTGTTGGACAGAAACGAAAAAAGGTTTTACTACAGCATTTCAGGTCGATTGATGAGATTCGTAACGCAACCATAGAAAAACTTCTTGCTGTCGAAACGATCAACCGTCAAGTTGCTGAAAACATTCATAAACATCTGAGCTTTCTGTGAAAGTATCCAATGACTGAATGGCGACTTAAATTTTTTGGGTGTGTGGTGGTCCTATTGATAGTTTTTTCCCTACATGTCACACTTCTCCGATTTTCCCAGACCGTTTATCACGGTGCCCTTGAAACAATTGTTTGTGTTGGTCAGGTTACGAAACTTGATACCAACGAATCGGTTGATCAAATTGTAACTTTCCAGATTCTGTCCGGTCAATTTCGTGGTCAGACAGTGAAAGTTGACAACATCTGGATCGGTCGCGCTTATAGCGATCGTAAGCTGTATATCGGAGATCGGCTCTTTCTTGAGATTCCTCTTCGCCGATCTGATCAGAAATCGATCGATACTGTCCGGATGCTGGAGTATTTCCGAACGCCTTATTTACTGTACCTGACAGGACTTCTGGCTTTATTGATGATTATAGTCGGGGGATCTAAAGGAATTCGTGCGATTGTAACCATGTTCTTGTCTGGACTGATCGTTTTCTATCTGCTGATTCCTCTCTTAGTCAAAGGTTATAATCCAATTCTTGTTTCTGTATCAATCTCAGCACTTTTAACCTTGTTGACTTTTGTTGTTATTACTGGTTTTAGCCGAAAGGTAATTTCGGGTGTGATTGGCACACTTGGAGGATTAATCGTGGTTGCTGTACTGTCAGTCATTGGACAGAGGGCGATGTATCTCACCGGACTGGCTGAGGAATTCGGGTTTCTTGAACTGGGAATCGCACTTTGGCGAACACCGGGAGCATATTCGTGGAACTTCACTGATCTGCTGTCAGCCGGAATAATCTTGGGATCGGTTGGAGCCATGATGGATGTAGGAATGTCGATATCCTCTTCCGTCCATGAAGTCAAAGAGGTGAACCCCAATGTTAGCGTGCGTCAAGCGATTCGTACCGGCTTTAACGTTGGGCGGGACGTGATGGGCACCATGGCAGACACCCTGATCTTTGCCTATCTTGGTGCTGAAATCATAACCATGCTACTGCCGCGTATAGATTTTCCGGAAGTTGGTGTCTCTTATCCCTTTCTGCGAATTGTCAATGATGAAGCAACTGCCGCAGCAATTCTTCAAGCCATTATCGGAACAATCGGGTTGGTCATGACTGTTCCTATTACGTCAGTTGTAGCTGGAATTCTGACCAAATATGCGAAAGTTGATCATGACAGTGTGGCCAAAAATATCCCCTCCACTAAAGAACTAGAAACGATGCATCGCCAGGAAAAAGAGAAAAAGTCCCAGTATCTGGTACCAATCGGGCTGGTGGTTGTTATTTGTAGTACTTTTGGGTTACAGAATCACGTTAATCACTCGGCAGCCACCATTGTGAGACAGGAAGATAGTAGTGGCAAACTGGTTTCGGTTTCTGAGTATGCGAAAGGAAAAGTTATCCGCCGGCTTGAACGTAATGCCGACACCGAATCAACAGCACACGATATTCTGGAGATCGAATTACTATCTGGAGTCTATAAGGGGCAGAGCCTTATCTTGCGAAATGTGATTCAGAAAAAAATGCCGCTACTAACGATTCCCGCCAAACCGGGAGATATCGTCCTCTGCCGTGTCGGTGGATCTCTCGATCAGATTGGTCTAGTCAACCTGGTACAGGAGTATGGGCGAGACCGATTTCTGATTTGGATGTTCGGGGTAATGCTGGTTGTCATCATCTTAGTTGGGCGAAACGAAGGAGTACGGACAGTTATTGCAATGATTGGTTCGGGGCTGATTATTTATTTTTTTATGCTACCATTGATCGCAAGTGGCAACCCGCCCGTTCTAATTGTGGTCTTAAGCAGTGGGATGATTGCCTTCTGCTCGTTGGTTTTTGTCATTGGCCCCAGTCGCAAGACGTTTTCAGCTGTTATTAGTACAATGGCTGGGGTAACGATTGCCGGCTTGATTGTCGTGATTTCACAGCATTATCTGCACTTCACAGGTATGGAAAATGCGATCTCTGCTGATATCGTCGAGGCGGTTGGGATCCCCTTCGATTTTCGCCAGTTGCTATTGGCTGGAATGTTAATCGGCTTATTAGGTGTTGCCGTTGATGGGGCTATTGAAGTTTCGTCATCAATGGAGGAAGTTCGCCGGGCAAACCCACAGATGCCATCGTGGCAATTGATTTCTTCTGGGATGAACGTTGGTACAGATATTTTGGGTACCATGGTTAACACACTTTTATTCGCATATCTTGGCGTGCGGTTACTACTTTTAATGGCAATAATAGCACCGGATTTAAGAGATAGTCTATTTGCTTCACCAGCAGTTGAGTTGCTCAGCATTGGGATTACATCTGCGGAGATTCTCAGGCTCCTTGCTGGTACACTTGGACTGGTTTTAGTGATTCCGATTACCGCCATAATTTCTGCGTTCTGGCATCGGAGAAGTTAAGCTTTTTCTTGTTGTTTGACTTGTTCCCAAATCTGATCAAGTCCAGAGAGGTCGTAGTCTTTGAACGTCTTACTGGTTCTTTCAAGTTTAGTTTCCATCCGTTGAAACCGATCTACAAATTTGCGGTTAGACTTTCGCAACGCTTCTTCGGGCTGTACATTTAGGAATCGGCATAAATTCACAACTGAGAAAAGTAGATCACCGATTTCCATTTCTATTTCGGTAATTTCGTTGTTTCTGATACTTTCCTCAATTTCAACAATTTCTTCTTGAAGTTTGGGTAAAACATCCTCTGTTTGGTTCCAGTCAAACCCGACTCTTGACGCTTTTTTCTGGATCTTCTCCGCTCTTTGCAGACTTGGCAGTGAATTTGGAATACCATCTAGCGACGACTTCCGGTCTTTGTTTCCATCTTCGCTACGTTTAATCTCTTCCCAATTCTTTAGCACCTCGCTTTCGTCTTTAGCAACAGCTTCACCGAAAACATGTGGGTGTCTCCGGATCAGTTTCTCTGTCAAGTTTCCGATGACGTCGTCAACACTGAAGTCATTTTGATCTGTGGCAATCTGGGAATGTAACATAACTTGCATCAGTAGATCCCCAAGTTCATCACAGATTTTATCCGGAACGTTGGCATCAATGGCTTCAATAAGCTCGTACGCTTCCTCAATTAAATCCGTCTTCAGCGATTCATGGGTTTGAGCCAGATCCCAAGGACATCCGTTTTCGCTTCGCAGCATAGCAACGACATCCACCAGACGATCAAAGGATATGCTTTTCATAGTTGTTTAAGCCCATCCTTGGCTTTCGCCGCCAACTCGAGCTTTGCTGATCCGCTCAAAGTATCCGCTTTTACGATAGGCAGTGAGGGGGTCGGGATCCAGATCCATCTCCAATCGAACCTGTTCCAGCAAGGGGCGAACATCAGTCTCTACCGCACGTTGCAGAATTTGCTCAGCATCAATAATTTCACCCGCTGCTTGCGCTTCAGCCAATGATTGGCGATCAACAATTAAAGCCTTAGCATAAGCAGTCTGGAGATTACAAACTGATTGGAGACTTGCCTCGACCTTTGGCTTAAGGTTGTGGCTCTGGTCGATCATATAGGCAATATCGGTTTCTACCTCTGGATCAAGTTCCGCTGCTACAAGCTCATTATAGATCAAAAAAAGCTCCTGTGGATTGATGGAACCAACGGTTAAGTCATCATCGGCAAATTTTTTGCAGTTAAAATGAAAACCACCAAGTTTATCTTCGTCAATTAGATAAGCAACGATAAACTCGATATTGATGCCGAGTGGATGATGCCCCAGATCAATCAGTACCTGCGCTTTATCACCCAATTTTTTAGCCATTACGTAGGCAGTTCCCCAGTCGGTTAAGTCCGTATGATAAAATCCGGGCTCAAAGAATTTATATTCGATTAGCATCCGTTGGTTATCATTTAACGCGCCGAAAACCTCTCTTAACGCTTCTTCCATCCAATGTTTTCTCTGTCGAAAATTGCCTTGCCCCGGAAAGTTGGTACCATCAGCAAACCATAGGCTCAAATCTTGTGATCCAGTTATACTCATTATATCAACACACTCAAGCATATGGTCAATAGCTACTCGACGGACCGATGAATCAGGGTTGCAAACGCTACCCAGTTTGTAAATCTGATCCTGAAAAACATTTGGATTGATAGCACCAATACCAATGTTAAGGTCGGCAGCATACTGCTGGAGACTGTCCCAATCGTCTGTTTGATCCCACGGAATATGGAGAGCAACTGTTGGAGATACACCTGTGTACTTGTGTACAGTTGCTGCATCCTCAAGTCGTTCCGCCGCATTCCGTGCCGCACCTTCCTGATGAAAAACACCGAAACGTGTTCCGGAGTTGCCATATCCCCACGAAGGCGTTTCGATATGTTGTTTTTTTAGATTATTTCTAATTTTGTCTACGTTGTGTCCCTGTTTTGTCAAATCATCTGCCAAAATATCATATTTGATATTACTCATAACTTATCTCCTTTTTTGTGTTGCGTAAGATATTTATGCATCAATTTTGATTGATAATTCTTCGAGTTGGAAATCAGTGACGTCGGAAGGTGCTCCGGTCATCAGACAAGCGCCACGTTGTGTTTTTGGAAAAGCGATGACTTCACGAATATTTTCTTCTCCTAGCATCAGCATCACCAATCGGTCTAACCCCGGGGCAATTCCTGCGTGCGGCGGGGTGCCATATTGCAATGCTTCAATAAAGTATCCGAATCTCGATTCCACTTCTTCTGGAGAAATGTTCAGGTTGTTTAAAATCTTTTGCTGAATCTCCCATCTGTGAATTCTAACACTACCGCTGGCAACCTCATTTCCATTGATCACCAAATCGTAGTGTTGTGATCGGGCATTACCTGGATCAGTGTCAAGTAGTTGGATACTGTCATCAGTGGGTGCCGTGAAAAGATGGTGAGCTGGTTCATAACGATCTTCGTCTTCATTCCACTCAAATAACGGAAAATCAACAATCCATAGAAAGTCATATCGATTCTGATCAATCAGACTGAGTTTTCGACCAAGATGTAGGCGTAAATTGGAGAGGGAATCGGCAACGATCTTGGGGTTATCAGCAACAAATAACATCAAATCCCCCTGTTTCGCTCTCATTCGTTCTGCCATGGCGTTAAGAGTTTCCCCAGTAAAAAACTTGACAATTCCAGAATCAAAACCGTTCTCCATAACCTTAATCCAAGCTAGTCCTTTGGCCTGGTAAACAGCTACTAGATTCGTGAGTTCATCGATATCCCGACGTGAGAATTGATTGGCACCATCTGGAACTGCGATCCCTTTCACTTGACCACCACTGCTTGCCACGTTTGAGAAAACTTTAAAATCACAATCGACAACCAGATCAGAGAGATCATAAAGTTCCATATCGAAGCGTGTATCCGGCTTATCTGATCCAAATCTAGACATTGCTTCTGCATATGACATTCTTTTAAATGGAACTCCGATAGGAATATCGGCAGCTTCTTTAAAGATCCGTTTCATTAATCCTTCAGTAACCTCAATGACATCATCTTGAGTTGCGAACGACATTTCGTAATCAATTTGTGTGAATTCCAGCTGGCGGTCAGCACGAGTATCCTCATCTCGAAAACACTTGGGAATTTGAAAATACCGATCAATCCCACTCATCATTAGAATCTGCTTAAATTGCTGTGGCGACTGTGGTAAGGCATAGAATTTACCGTGATTCAACCGACTTGGTACAAGTACATCGCGGGCACCTTCTGGTGTACTGTTCATTAGGATCGGTGTCTCGACTTCTATAAAACCTCGCTCGCTCATATAGTTTCTGCATGCCAACATGGCTTTATGTCGTGTTATCAGGATCTTCTGCATTTTGGGCCGGCGTAAATCAAGATATCTGTGCTTAAGCCGAACTTCTTCAGCAACGTTAATATCATCTTCGATAAGGAAGGGTGGGGTTTGGGCAGTATTTAGGATTTCAAGTTGATCTACAGCGATTTCAATTTCACCCGTTGGTAAATTTGGGTTTGTCGCTCCTTCACCCCGTCCGCGGATTTTCCCGCTAACACATAATACGAATTCATTCCGAATTTGGTTAGCCCGTTCGTGAGCCACCTGATCAATCATCGGATCAAACACAACCTGTGTGATTCCTGTTCTATCTCGGAGATCAACGAAAATCACCCCCCCGTGGTCACGACGACGCATAACCCACCCGGTCAATCTTGCCGTTTTCCCTGCGTCAGCGAGTCGCAACTCGCCACAATAATGTGATCGTCTCATTTCTTGCATTTGTCTTTTGTTTCCCTCCTAAATTTGAAACATAGAAAAATTTTCCTTTACATAGCACTCCAGATTTGTTGACGAAATTCTTTCAATTCCTGATCTCCTGGAACTAGCTTTATGGCTTGATTTATAGATTGCAAAGCCTGATCATATTGTTGTAGTGAGAAATGCAGTTGGGCTAAACTTATCAGAGGCTGTACAACATCAGGGGCTAACTCAATGGCCTTACGATAAAACTGAATTGCCTTTCCCTCTTGATTTTGATCAACGTGGATCGTACCAAGCAGATGATTTACTCTCCAAGAGTCAGGTGCAGACGCAAACGCATCTTCGGCATATTTGGTCGCTTTATCTTGAAGGCCTTTCATCTGGTAAATAGAAGCCATAACGCCCAATATCTCTGGTGGCAACTCGTTGGCAATTGCTTCAAGCCGTTCATAAGTTCCCAATGCCCGATCGATTTTTTCCTGCCGTTCATATAACGGACCAAGAAAAAGATAAAGTTCCAGTCGGTTTGGATTATACTTGAGCGATTCTTCTGCCGCATCCGATGATTTGTTCAGTTTTCCCTGCATTTCATAGATAATAGCCAGTTGGAAGTGCGTTTCTGAATCTTGTGGATTCTGCCTTAGTTTTTGCTTTAATTGCTTTTCAAGCTGCTTTATTTCTTCTTGCTGGCTTTCCTGCGTCAGGCCAAGTACCACCTGCAGGTTGTACCGAATGGTCATATCATCCTTATTAAAAGAAAATGCTTCTCCAAGTACTTGACCCGCTTTAGTATAATCCCGACCAGTATAGGCGACCTGGCCTTCGATCAACTTTTGCGTTGCTGAAAAGTAGCGGTTAATCTGTTCGCGGATCTGCTTCTTTTCATCAAATGTTTGCCCATAATTGGTTAACCATGATGTAACTCGTTGTCGGTATTCTGACAGCCCTTCAACATTCCTCTGCGTGGTGTTAATCAAACTTTTGGCATTGAAAAACTCAAGGTAAGGTCGATCATCTGTATGTATTTTTCCTTCCCCAGCATAGTTGCGAACTGCTTCTTCGCCCATCATGAAAGAGTCCAGCAACGACATCCCGTCAAGGTTATCGGCCTCCAATCCCTGCTGAATGCTCGGGATATTTGATCTGGCCATAAAATCTTTATAATTAATTTTCAACCGTTGTTTTGTACCAATGAGGATAATGAAGTCTGGCGTAAACTTATACCAGAGTGTTGTGTTTGGAAATACTTCAATGAACGTTCTAACAATCATCTTCAGGTGTTTTTCAGGCATTCGATGTAGTGGCACCCATTGACACATAACCCCATCATCAGTTAGGATCCGCTTGCACAGTTGGTAAAAATTTTCTGTGTAGATGTTTGAACTGCCGGCGCTGACAAGCGGATGGATGATTCCTGTTGAGATCATATCATACCTCTTCTCAGTCATTAAAATGTAGTTCCGGCCATCGTTAATGTGACAATTAAATAGTGAGTGCTCAAACACGTTTTTGTTAACAATCGTAAAATAATTGCGGGCGGCTTTGATCACACCTTCTGAAATTTCGATAGCATCAATCTTTACACCGTGTTGCGTGATCGAATGTGACGTCAGACCCATGCCGAATCCAACCACTAGTGCAGTTTTCGGGGCTGGATGCAGCAAAAGCGGTAAATGAGCAATTACACGATGCGAGGGCGAATCCCAACGTGAGGCGTCAGCAGCCTGATTGGTGTCAACGTAGAGACGATACACACCAGCATCGTCCTTGAGTGTTGTAATTGAGGCATCTATTCCCTCGGTATAGTCAATCAGTTTATCTCCCGGATGTTGCAAGCGGAAAATTGCGCTGTTTAGAAAAAGCGGAGTGTTTGACCAAACCAGCGTCATAACAACAACCGTTATAGTAACGATTGAACCGCTGATTGCTATGCCATCAAAAACCTGAGACCTGAGATCATTCAGGAAGATAAGTACACAGCCGATGAGTAGGTTAAGGGTGACTACTAGTGCGATTGACGGGCGAATTCCAATCAAGGGAATCAGAACAAAACCCGCACAGAAGGATCCCAAGATTGCTCCTATTGTGTTAGCAGAATAGACTTCACCAGTACTTTGACCAAGCTGGTTCTTGCTGTGCACATAGATCCTTGTGACTATCGGGAAACATGCTCCCATCAGTGTCGAGGGAACGACCATCACAATCAAGCATGCGAAGAAAGTCCAAATTCGTCCACCAGGTAGACCTTGGAATACAAGCATTACATCAAACATTTTGTTGAATATAGGCATCAACAAAATGGAGGATAACCCAATGCCAATTTGAACCAATCCTAACAGGTTGACGGGTGATTTGGTCCAATCTGCAACTTTTGCGAAAATGTAGCTACCAAACGCAATACCGAATAGAAAAGCAGCTAAAATCGTTGAGAACGCGTAGGTGGTACTACCTAGAAAGAACACGAGGATGCGTGTCCATAGGACTTCATATGCTAAGGCGCAAAATCCTGAGATACCAAAGGCAAGCAACACAAATTTCCAAATCGGATCTTTTACTGAATTTGCCGACGCAGGGGTTAGGTTTAGGACCTCCTCTGCCGGTTCCTTTGTTGGTTGCCCACCAATCAATAACGCCACTAGAGCTACGAAAAAATTTATGGCCACCGCTAGAAAAACTGTACGTTGAATACCAAGATATTGGATAAAAAGGAATCCTGTAGCAATTGCTCCTACGGCTGCACCAAACGTATTGACTGCATAAAAAAAACCAATACGACGACCTCGATTTCCGATCTCCTTAACTACAAACTTACTTATGACTGGTAATGTTCCTCCCATTAAAGCTGCCGGTACTAAAACTATCAAAAAGGATATAGCAAACCGAACCAGCGTAAGTGAGTAGAACTCAGCATTAAATGATCGATAAATCAGGATGTAGGAAGCCTTTAGTATGAGGAGAAATAGCGGAAAGATCAAGGCATAAACACCGATTAATGCTTCCAGAACCGCGTATAGCCGTAAGGGTGATCGCTGGCGATCGGCTAATTTCCCAAAGTATATACTGCCGAGTGCGAGTCCTGACATGAACGCTGTCAAGACAGTACTGACAGCCAAAACGGTGCTTCCAAAAAGGAGAGTGAGTTGTCGTGTCCAGATTATCTGGTAGATTAAACTGCTTGCACCAGAGAGAAAAAAAATGATGGCGACAGTTTGCCTCATGTAAAACACTCTTTAGATGAATATTGGGGATTTGGAATCCCATAATTCGAATCCCATTATAACATATCCCATCTGGGAATGTGAACGACCAATCCTCGGCACATAATGAATAGAAAATGGTGTAAAATCAAACCAATCTGTGATAGAATGAAAATGTTGAAAATTTTATGGAGGCTGTTGTGAATGGAGCATTTAAAGGCAAGTGCTGTGATTCTGCTAACGCTTATTTTGTTAGTCAATTGCGTTTTTGCTAATACTAATCCTGTGGTTACGAATCTGGATGTTTCGCAACGCAAGGATGGCAAGTTGGAAATCAGCTTTGATATCGAGGACGAACAGGATGATTTACTGTCAGTTGCCATCGAGGTCTCGGATAATAACGGTCGAACCTACGATGTCCCGATAGGATTAAATAGTTTGACGGGCGATGTAGGTGACGGTATTGAAGCAGGGAAAGCCAAGAAGATTGTCTGGGACGCAATAAAAGATCAGCCAAACGTCAATAGTGCAAGTTACCGCGTAAGAATAACCGTTGCTGAGCGCCCAGAAGGTATGGTGCTTATCCCAGTCCGGCGTTTCATAATGGGAGATGACAACGGAAATCCTGACCAACAACCCGAACGAGAAATTGAACTTGATCCCTTTTTTATTGATAAGTATGAAGTAACAAACCTCGAGTTTGCCAGATTTCTAAATAATATTGGTCGTATCACTGACCAGGACGGTAATTTACTGATTGATCTCAAGGATAAGGACGTACAGATTGTCTGGTCCAGTGGAATGTATCGAGTGGCGGATGGTTACCTGAACCATCCGGTGGTTGAGGTAACCTGGTTCGGTGCGAACGCATATGCTAAATGGGATGGAAAACGATTGCCGACGGAAGCAGAATGGGAAAAAGCCGCACGGGGATCTGACAGCCGAACCTATCCTTGGGGCGAAGGTCTTGACTGGTTACAAGCAAATTACAATAAACACCGCGGTGAGGCTGAGCCGATAGATGAGTATCCAGCAGGTCAAAGCCCTTATCGCATCTATAATCTGGCCGGAAACGTGGCCGAATGGGTAGCGGATGTGTATGATGCCAATTTCTACAGTTCAGCAACGGCAAAAAATCCAGTAAACGTTGGTAATGAGGCCGAATTTCCCATTAAGCGGGTCGTCCGTGGTGGATCATGGTACAGCCACCAAAATGAATTGAAATGTGCTGCTCGAAGCCAATTGACACCAACTGAATCACAGTTTAGCGTTGGTTTTCGTTGTGCGATGTCAATCAAGACAAATTAGCATTCTTGGTTGACTAAAATTCTCTATCTAAAATAAAAGATAACCAAGCTGATTTTAACAATAATTTGAGGTATTAATGAGTAATTTCGTTGTAGTTGATACACCGACAGAACGCGCCGTTTTTCAACAGGATGTCGAATACAGAGCTGACATCAAGGTTTCTGGCCGTTGTGGAGGCGAAGCTACCCATATTGAGATTCTTGCCTCAATGGACGGTAAGTTGCAAAGTTCATTTACGATTAACTTGAGTAACGATCAATCCTTCTCAACCATGATTGAACTTGCAGCTGGAGGATGGTATCACCTACAGTTTCATGCTGTTTGCAATGAAGAAATCCTGGCGACAGCTGATGTTGAGAGAGTCGGAGTTGGTGAAGTCTTTATAACTGCGGGACAGTCAAACTCAGCTAACCATGGACACCCAAGGCAGAATACAGAGGATGATAGGATCGTTGCACTGGGAGAAAATGGCTGGCAAACTGCAGATGATCCACAACCGATAGCTACTGGTGAAGGAGGAACACCATGGCCCCTACTGGGAAATCTAATGATCAAAGATATTAATTTGCCGATTGGGTTTGTCTCCATTGGTGTGGGAGGAACTGCAGTTTGCCAATGGGACCCGGATATTGAAGGTTCACTTTATTTCCGCCTTCAGCAAGCTATCTACCGCTTGACTCCGAACGGTGCACGTGCGGTTCTTTGGCATCAAGGTGAATCCGATACCGTAAATGGTACATCTGCAGATTCTTATGCGGCAGGTATGAAAAAAATAATTTGTCAGTCCCGTAAGGATGCCAATTCGAATTTGCTTTGGATCATAGCACAAGTTTCTTTTATTGGTGAGGATCACGCAGACAAACAGGCAGACATTCTAGCGGGGCAAAAGAAACTAGTTGAACAGAAGTTGGCGTTTGAGGGACCAACTACCGACGATTTAGTTGGTGAAAAACACCGTTATGATAGCGTGCATTTTGGTCAACTCGGCTTGGAGATACACGCCCAAAGATGGTTGGATATTATTAAACACTGTTTTCATTTGGGTCGATAGTCGAATTCTTGTTCCATCTCCCAATTTTTTTCTTGCTTTAAGAGGAATCTATCTTAAGAACAAGCATTCCTTGGTGGATACAGAGGCGTTTACTTTTATTGCCTGCCCCTGAGTTTTAAACCCTTCACTTTAAAAGCCAATCGTTGATGAATTAGGATAAAGATCAGTAATGCGACCGCAAAATACCCGCCGACATTCAACCATACTTTTGGATTGCTTTCTGGCTTCACTGTCTCTATTAGAATAGTCAACGGACTGATCCACCAAATAGGTTTGGGAGCAACAAGTGGCAGGAAGATGACAGCAAGAATTATTCCATAACCATATGACAAAATATTCTCATGAAGGCTGAGCGCAAGACTAAAACTAATCAATACAAAGAGTGTGTTCGTCGAAAGAAATACAATCCCACAAGTCAGCAAATCTCTTAGCCTGAATCCGCCTGTAAAGGTTGATAATATGAAGATCGGAGCAGTCATCAGTATTAGGGCAAATAACGCTAATAACACTCCGGTCAGTTTACCAAGAAGTATTTGAACCACCGATAATCGGGAGAGATAAAGTAAGTCGAAGTTCGCGTTTCGTCGTTCATCTTGGATAGATTCAATCGCAAGAATTGGCGCAACGACTCCAGTAATGGCTATAAATAGTGTGGACACAAGTATGGTGAAAATATTGCGTCCTGTATCGATTTGTGAGTTTGATCGGGTTGATACAAAGTATTCGACGGTTGCAATAAAAAACATGGCTGAAATCAGTAAAACAATTGAAAATTGGAGCAGTCGATACTTTGGTTGATTAGCGTGCAAGCGCAGATCTTTTATGATAATGGCGAACATGGGAATAGTATTATAAGCGATTTGAACCGACTGGGCAAGTAGCTGCTACTTGAGAATTGGATCTGAGTATGTTATTTAAATAAGGAACAAAATTGGGGAGAAATAAAATCATGTTGAAGAACCTGTTCACTCTGATGTTAGTGACTTTAAGCGGAATTATACTGATTTTTGTTTCAAACAGCGGCTTGCAGGCTGCATACAACAATGAGTGTTGGGTAGTGTCTGGAGGTGACACGATTTGGAAAGTCGATTCCAATGATGGGAAGGCATTTCCAAATACAATTACAATCCCTGACGTGAGCCAAGTCGAGGCGGTAGAAGTTGATCCAAAAACTGGTATCGTCTGGATCGCTGTCAAGGCGGCAAATACCGTTTACAGATATGATACCGAAACAGGAGAATTCAAACCTGTTACGGTGAAAGGATGGCGTCCTCAGAAATTATCGATTAACCCGGTTGACGGCACCGTTTGGGGTGGTGGGATAGATGTAGTCAATAAAGTTTCGGCTGATGGAAACACAATTCTGGCCACAATCAAGGGCGTCTATGAACCGGATGTTTCTGTCAACACTGCTGATGGTAGTTGCTGGGTAACGGACTCCAGAGGACAGAAAGTCTCACGCTATAGTGCGGAAGGCACGCTACTTACAGTGCCCTATACCGCATTGAAAGAACCCAAATATGTTTCTGTAAATTCCAAAACGGGCAATGTCTGGGCAACCGATCCGCGAGGCAACGATATCGTGAAGCTTAACGCAAACGGTCAAGAATTGTTGCGTATTACAGATATCATCGATATGCCGATTTCTCCACGTGTTAATGCTGACGATAGCGTTTGGCTAGTTTCCGGCAATAATACCTTGATGAAACTTTCAGCTGATGGTTCCAAGTTAGTTGAGGAACCGGCGGGAGTAGTAGTCACGCTTATCAGCGTTAACCCAAAGGACGGTACTGTATGGGCTGCAGATCAACTTGGACAAAACTTCACCGGAGAAGTCATCAAGTTTTCCGCCCAAGGGCAAAAGATGATTGGTAATCCAATATTTCAGCCTTCCTATGTTTCTATCGGTCATTGGCCGACTCAGTAGATCTATGGTACGATTCGCGGACAAACACTTTGAAAATGTCTGCAAATTTAATCTGGTGAATGGCTGAATGGGTAAATACAGTGTTTCCTTGATACTGCTTTTCCTTGCTGTTGGTACTTGCCCTCAAACTGATAATGTTCCGCTGCCCAATTTCAGCGGTACTCATATCAATTTCTCCAATCCTCACCCTGTTGAAGGAGAAGAGATCACGATTTCGATCAGCGTGCAGAATACGGGGGAAACTTCCCCTACTCTCAATGAAGATCTCATAGTGAGCCTATTCGAAGGGGATCCAGAAAAAAATCCCCTTCAAATTATGTGCCAACAAGTTCTCATTGGACTGGATGTTAATCAAACAAAGACAATTAGAACACGATGGAAACCACCTGCGGGACCTACCACCATTTATGCAGTTATCAATCCTAACCAAAGCGAGAAATATATTCGTGAATCAGATTTGACCGATAATGTTGCTTCTGCTTTGCTGGTGGCGTCGCCTCGCCAGTTCCCGCATGCTACTCCTGAACAAATTGGAAATGCAATCAATCGCGGGATAGAGTGGATTAAATCCCAACGTGGCAGGCATAGTCGATTATGCCTGCAATGCGGTACAGAGAATCAGATCGTGATGGGTTGTGTTATCTGTGGTGCGACTCTAAAGGGATTGCCGGAGGATTTAATCCCGGGTCCGGCATGGGATTTTGGCGAAGACAGTCGCCAGGAAACGGCAATTGCACTTCTTACACTCCTATCCGCTGGGGTTGCGGTTGAGGATGCCGTTATTCGAGAAGGGTTGGATTTCCTGATAGTTCAAGACTGGAATAATTTTGCCGTTTATCAATTCGCCATTATATTACCGGCGCTGGTGGCGACCAATGATCAAAAGTATCGACAGCGTGCCCAGTTTGCAGTAGACCAAATTGTCAAGAGACAGCTATCGGGAGAAAACGACGAGTTCTCTGACCCACGTGATGATGGTGGCTGGGGATACGGAGCCACAGCCGATGGTGCGCACATGAATATGGTCATTTATGCGCTCTACGCCGCAAAACAATGGGGACTTGAAATACCTCAAGAGACATGGAGACGAGCTGAAAAATGGATTCGGCGGAACCAGATAGAGACTGGCGGCTGGCTTTATAACCTAGTTGATAATGGGTCTCCTTGGGCAGACGGTGTCTATGGTAGCATGACGGCAACGGGGTTGTGGGCTCTGCGTGCCTGTGGTGTGCCGATGGAAGATCCGCAGATTCAAAAAGGGTTAACGTGGATAAAAAAATACTGGACACTCACTCGCAATCCAGGTGCCCTCTCCTGGCATTACTATTATTTGCTTTCGCTACAACGCTTTGCTGATATCCCGCCAAAATTAGATAAATTGCTTAGTCATAACTGGTATCAGGAGATTGCGGATATGCTGGTAGCCGAACAACAAACAGACGGTCAGTGGATTGATTCCGATGCTTACTTCCCAACCACCTGTTTTGCCCTGATGTTTCTGACACGATCACTGCCAAAATCCATAAAGCCTAACCTAGGTATTGTTAAACGGAGCCTGCGCGTTTCTCCGCCTTCGCCGCGTGTTGGCGAACCGATGCGACTTAGCGTAACCGTTACCAACACAGGTTCTCCTCTCGACGCAATCGGGGAAATCGATTTTTTTGATGGAGATCTGACCCGCAAAGGAGATCAGATTGCATGGCAACATGTCATCTTTACACCAAATCTTGATGAAACGATGGTGTCGGTTGATTGGACAGCCAAGCGGACAGGTGACCATCAGATACACGTTACCATCGATCCACAACAACAAATTGAAGATATTGATCGTAGCAACAACACAATTTCACAAAGTATAAGGATCCGCCCTAAATCAGCGGAAGCGGTTGATCCGACCAGTCAGATCCACAAGTTAAGTGACAGCCTTTACCAGATTGGTGAAGTGTTGGTTGAAACAGTTGAACGGAAAGTGACCATCAACGGAACAATCAATATTGTTAATAGCGATACAATCCTTGAGTTCTTTGCTAGTGGTAAATTGGGCAAAACGCATGAGAGTTTGATTATGCTTGAAGCTGAGCCGATTCATATCCAAGTTGCTCTGTTACGTTTGGACATGAATCCCGGCATGAATTTAACGGTACAGGGAGATCCACATCCTCCCGAAGGTGATTCAGCTGAGATATGGATTGAATGGCAACGCCAAGGTCAAACGGTTCGCTATCATGCTGAGGAATTGGTATGGAATTCAATCACGGATAAACCCATGCAACCCACGGATTGGATTATGACGGGCGCACGGATCGTTAATAATCAATTCACAGCTCAGCTTTTTCACAATGTAATTGCTCTTTATCGTGATCCAGATTCAATCTTCAATCATCCATTTATTGATGGCACTGATGATCGCACCTTTCGGGTTAATAGCGAAGTCATCCCACCCAAGGGTACAAAAGTGAAGGTGATCATAAAGCCGATTTAATGCACAGTTTGACACAGGGCTGTTGCAATCGGGGGATTGGGCATGGTTATACGAATCATACTCCAAGGAAAAGATGTGAGGTTTTTGTTACGAAAATCGATTCCTAAAATCACTATTAATCCTTTCCATTTTCTCCAAGTAATCATTTTAATCTTGCTTGCCCGTCAGGCAATCGTATGTGTACGAGTTGACGCCCAAGAGTTGGGTTCAGACAGATTTGCTATTTTCAAACGTGCCACATCAACGGGAATCAACTTCACACATTCTCAAGGTAGTCGCACCTCACTACTACCTGAGGATATGGGATCTGGTGCTGGTTTCGCCGACTACGATAGCGATGGGGATCTGGACCTTTATATTGTTAACAATCCAGGGCCTCTTGGTCAACAGATCACCGATATGTCAGCGACAAATGTCCTTTACCGCAACAATGGAAACGGAAGTTTTACCGATGTTACGATTGAAACAAACGTAGGCGATCAAGGATACGGTATGGGATGTATTTTCGGTGATTACGATAATGACGGCGATCTGGATCTTTATGTCACTAACTATGGACCAAATGTCCTTTACCGAAACAACGGAAACGGAAGTTTTACAAACGTCACCGTGGATGCTGGCGTTGGCAACTCACTTTGGAGTACTGGAGCTGCTTTCGGGGATTATGACCAAGATGGCGACCTGGACTTATACGTACCTAATTACGTTGAATATGATCTGAGTGGGTTGGAACATATGCAGGAGGAATCAATACAGGCAGGCAAACCAGTTCCAAGCGCACTAAATCCACACATCTTTATACCGCAGGATAATGTCTTATATCGGAACGATAGCGATGGTACGTTTTCCGATGTAACCGCTGAACTTGGTGTTGAGGCGCGTGGAGGCAGAAGTTTACAGGCAATCTTTTCCGATCTTGATCTGGATGGCGATCTGGATCTATACGTGGCTAACGACACATCCCCCAATTTTGTCTATCGGAACAACGGCGACGGAACATTTGAGGATATCAGTGAGGCGTCTTGGGCTGCCGACTTTCGGGGTTCGATGGGAATAACAAGTGGCGATTATGATGGAGATCAGGATTTAGATCTTTTTATCAGCCACTGGATCGATGAAGAAAACGCACTGTACAGAAATCTTTGGACGGAAGAAAACAACCTTGTTTTCAACACTTTAGAGAATCAAAATGAGAAAACGTCCATTCGTCTTGTTGATGAATCATATGGGGCGGCGCTGGGTGAAGAGAGTCTGAAATATATTGGTTGGGGCACGGGTTTCTTTGATTACGACAACGATGGTGACTTAGATATCTTTGTTACAAACGGGAGTTCGTTCCAGCAACTCGGCCAACCTCAGTATCTGATTGCGCAGAAAGATCAACTTTTTCGTAATGATGGGGAAGGGATTTTCGCTGATGTAAGCGAAGTTTCAGGAATTGCCTCAATGCCATTTCGCGTTGGACGTGGAGCAACCTTTGGAGATTACGATAACGACGGTGATGTTGATATCTTCATTGTTAACAACCATGAACAAGCCGTTTTACTGCGAAACGAAACACGTTCACATAATTGGCTTCATGTCAAATTGATCGGGACACTCGGTAATCGTGACGGGATAGGATCAAAAATCCGGCTTCGGTCAGGAAATATAACTCAACTGCGTGAGATCATAGCTGGATCAAGCTACATGTCTTTTAACAGCCTGATAGCAGAATTCGGGTTAGGTAGTCAGATGTTAGTTGATTGGCTTGAAGTCAGGTGGTTGAATGGAAAGATCGAACAATTCACCGATATTGAAGTTAACCAACAGATTGTAATTCAGGAAGGTGGGGGAATTACTCGAATCAGAAAATAAATCACTTTTACTTGAACCCAAGTGGGCCATTGGCGATCAATTAAAAACAAGTCGTTTCTGCCCTGATCTATATATTTTATACATAATTAAGAAGAAAACTTAATCTTGGACAAAGGGTAAATTCCTAACTATTATCAGATAATTTTTCACCCATGACCACTTAGCAGAATATATTTTACTGGAGTTTTAAAACGATTTGGATATCCATCAATCTACTGGTTACTATGGTTAAATCCAGTTAATATTATTGCTGTCAGAATGTCAACTGAAGTTAGGATTTATCCTCTGGAATTTCGCCTGTTTTTCTGATTGACATCTGCATGGTGTCGATTTCTCGACGTAAAATAACCCCCCATTGCCCAACAGTCCAGAGCACATTATTGTTTTTAGCCTTAACAATTGCATAAAGATCATTAGCAATGTCAGTATGTTCTTGTTCCCAAGTTTCGCCGCCATCCATGGAGTGGATTATTGTACCGGCAGCACCAACCGCGTAGATTTCCTTTTCGGACAACACACAGATACTATAAAGTTCCTGGGTGACATTGCTTGGGATCGCTTCCCATTCAAAACCGCCATCGGTAGTACGCAGGACAATTCCGTAACGCCCAACCGCCCATCCTTTCCGCTTGGTGACAAACGAGACAGCATTTAAACTATAGCCTGTATCTGTTTCGTGGTGTCTCCAATACTCGCCACCGTTGATCGTGCGTTGCACAATTCCGGCGTTACCCACCGCCCAACCAAGAGGAGCAAACTTCATTTCAACATTAG
>JYMV01028523.1_pt1 | contig 42802 bp, 37 predicted proteins | sample 338911 | NCBI WGS metagenome assembly JYMV01 (sample SAMN03354496, study PRJNA234377) | hydrothermal vent metagenome | biome: Deep sea; feature: Hydrothermal plumes at the Eastern Lau Spreading Center, Western Pacific Ocean; material: Seawater | place: Tonga | collected 2009 | depth 2000 m m | reverse complement strand
CGTTGTCGATCATCCTAATATCAGTAGCTTGAACCCCAGGCAAACTTTTCAAATCAATTAATGGGGGGACTACTTCCCATATCAGGCAATTTAAGTTGGGAACGACCAGCAATCAACTAAACCAAAAAAGTTGAAGCCCTTACAAGTTTATATTCTCTTAGATTCTTAGCCAAAAAAACTCCATTAATACATAATAATTCAAATCTGAATATTTGTTATAAACTGTAAAAAATACTATTATTTTTTTTTATTTTCAATAGTATATTAAAAAACCTAGGAATATTCAGTGAAAATAAATTTATCCATTCAACCCAAACTCGCAACACAACCCAAAATCCAAAATAAAAAGGACTCCCATGCTTTCACAAACCAACCACCTTTTCCCTATTTCTTTCATGTTCATTACCGTTTTGATGCTCAACTCTACTATTCCTGCAAAGGTAACGTTTACCGATGTAACCGATGCGGTAGGATTAGGAAACTTGCAACCTAATCCCACCGGAGCAGCTGGGGGCACATGGGGGGACTACGATAATGATGGTGATGTCGATCTTTTTCTTTTCAGAGGATCGAGTGGAAAGAAACTTTTCCGCAACGAAGGGAAAGGGGGTGGAAGATTTGAGCATATCACACAATTTGCGAATGTCACACAATCAGCTGGCCTGTACCACAAACAAGGTGAGCTGATTCTAGATGATGTTACCAGAGACGGAAGTACAGCCCTCTTTCTGGACTTTGACAATGATGGGGATCTAGATCTGTTTATCGCGGGCGAAGGAAGTCAACTTGGCGATGTCCTTTATAAGAACAATGGAGATGGCACCTTTGAGGATATCAGCCAGGTCGCGGGCATGGCATCGCAGACGAATGGCTATTTTGGTGCGATCTCGTTTGACTACGACAACGATGGTCTACTGGACATCTACACTGCCAAGTCCGTCTCAACTGGGACAGATCTCGTGTATCATAATCAGGGTAACGGTCGCTTTTTGGGGATTGACCCTGTGAAGGCGGGGCTCGATGGACCAAAAGGGGCTGATGGTATCGTGCCCGGTGACTACGATAATGACGGGGATTTGGATCTGTATATTACCTCGATTAATACTACTCTATCCAATGGGCTTCTCCGAAATGAAGGGAACGGAAAGTACACTGATGTCTCCGCACAGGCGGGGGTAGACAGAAAGGGATTCGATAAGAACGGGGTGTTTTGGGATTGCGACAATGATGGCGACCTAGATCTCCTCGTCCACTCCTGGCCCACTTCTGCAGCCGGTAAAACCACTATCCTGTATCGGAATAATGGGGATGGGACGTTTACCGATGTTACCCAATTGGTAGGTATTGAACTGGTAAACGTAGATAGTTCGGGAGCGAACGTCGGAGATTACGACAACGATGGATGGTTGGATCTGTGCATCACATATCACAATGCACCAACCCTTCTCTATCATAATAACAGGAATGGAACGTTTACGAAGATGGATGGTGCGGCGGGAGTTGTCGGCACAAACAGCGGCTCCACGAGCTTCGTCGACTATGATAATGACGGCGATCTTGACCTTTTCACTGGACATTCTCCCATTGGTGGGGTAGGTTCACTCAGGCTCTACCGGAATAATGGCACGACCAATCTCTGGTTAGAGTTGGTCTTGGTTGGTACCAAGTCCAACCGCGATGCGATTGGGGCGCGAGTGAAGGTCGCTGCCGAACATCTTTACTTGCTTCAGGAAATGACAAGAAACTCCGGTGGGTATTACGGTAATAAGCAAGACCGTATCCCTCTCCACTTCGGCCTAGGACAGGTCCGAAAGGCTGATGAAATCGAGGTACGCTGGCCCTCTGGACTGGTGGAGGTCTTCAGAAATGTGAAGGCCAACCAACGCATTCTGATCGAGGAGGGTTCAGGAGATTCGTATCAGGTCATCGCTGTCGAGCCTCGTGGAAAGTTACCCACGACGTTCGGTCATATCAAGCGGACGGCGCTGTTACAGAACTACCCCAACCCGTTCAACCCGGAGACATGGATTCCCTTTGTGCTTGATGAAGCCGCAGAAGTTGAAATCGGTATCTACGAGGCCACGGGCAATCAAGTGAAACGACTTCGGCTAGGACGGCAAAATGCGGGCGAGTATCGTACCCGAGAAAAGGCTGCGTATTGGAATGGGAGGAATGATGCTGGTGAAACGATGGGAAGTGGCATCTATTTATATGAGATGCGGATAGGCAACTATACATCAGTACGGAAGGCGATATTGCTGAAATAGGTATCGAGTCAAGGTACAATCTACACTTTCAGGTTCATCTTTGCCACACCCAACCAAGATGGTCACCATCATCAAAAACGAGATAACCGATCTCATAATATTCACCATAAATTTCAACTTAAATACAAGCAGACTAGGCAATTGCATATAAACAAACATTTTGCTCTTTTTGAAATTTATGTGTATTTTATAGCCCAACAAATGTATTATACCTAAACAACATATTGAACAAACAACCTTAACGAACAAGTAAGTTAAATATATTAACGGGCCATCTGTGAAGGTGCTAATCATGAATGAAGGCCTATAGAAGGGAGTTGATGACTACAATCAGAGAAGAAATATATAGTGAGGAACAAAAAAATCAAAGCCAATAATCCTTAACTTTATAAGTAGGGGGGTAATATTATGGAAATGCTAATGTTCCTTTTAGGTTTTGTAGCAATAATAATAGTTTTGGTAGGGTTTGTGAAGTTAGTGCAAAAGAAGTAAGAAAAGGCACCCGTATAGTATGCGGGTGCTTTTAGTTTTTGTTGTACTTAAGTTTTAACTTAAATACAACCTACTCCCTCAAGACTTTGTCAGAAATATAGCGGGCTGGCTTCTCAGAACTAGCTACTGATACCCGTATATTACCCGACGCTTTGTATGTAACGCCGTCGGCATATTATTGTCGGGAATCATTTTTATTGTCTCCATTTGAAGGCTTTAAAACATCATCTTCTATAATATGTGGCACATGTTCCGCCAAAAGCGGACAAAATTCACGTCCGATAATCTTGGCATGCCTTGCTAATACCTGCCACCGCTGCCGATGTTGGCCGTTCTGGTGGCGGTTGGCTTGCCGTCATACGGTGAATCCACTCAATCTTTATCTGGACTACTTATTGAATCCTCACCGGTACAGGCATTGGAAAACACCAGGAAAATGCTGCACGAAATGGCGAAACAAGATCATCTAACTGGAAACACAGCTATGCTCGATCACTTGGTGCTCTTCTCAACATCACCATTGTGATCGCGCTGCCATTGCCGGGCTAGTTTATCATCCGGGCCTGGGGGCGTGGCGGTGACCGGCATGATCTTTGTAGTGATGCCGCCATTGGCGAGTTCGATATCCATATTGTGCGGATTGGTTTCCCAGGCGCCTGCAGTGAAATCCGGTATGTCTATAGAGTTGGAACGATTGAGCACCGACCACTGGCTGAGCGGGACGATTGAGCTCCAGGCCGCCGCATCGTAAACGTCCTGGTCGAGAGGCAGGCCGTTACGCAGGCAGTCTATCAGGTGCCAATCCATCAGCATATCCGATCCCCCATGCCCGCTGCTGCGGGCCGCCGCACCCATCCTGCGGTAAATCTCGGGCGTGTACTTTTCCTCGAGCGCTGCAAATTCCTCCGGCTTTACCCACCTGTGATCTCCCTTTGAGATCCGCGGCGGATCCGGATCATAAAGTGCGGCCCCCTGGGTGCCATGGATGCCGTGGATAAGGTTGTGAGGCGAAGGGGTCGTGCCGTCGTGCTGCAGCATGATGGTGCGGCCCTGCACCGTGCGGATCACCGTAGTATTGATGTTGCCGCGATATTCAAGCCCGACAAATTCTGCAAAATCCGGGTCGGTTTCGGCCAATTCCCCGGCGCGTTTTGCCATCATGAAATCATTGCTTTCGACAGACACCAGATAATCCAGGCGGTCGCCGCGGTTGATACCCATGATCTGGCAGATCGGACCCAGTCCATGCGTCGGATAGATATTGCCCCGTCTCCCGGCGTACTGCCGCAGCCACCACATATCCGAGTAGACGGTCTTGCCGAAGTTGTTGCTCATCTTGCTGGTGTTGTAGGCGCCGTCTCCGTGTACCACCTCGCCGAAGAATCCCTGCCGGGCCATATTGATGGTCAGCAGATGAAAGGGCATATACGAATAGTTTTCCAGCATCATCAGATGCCGCCTGGTCTCTTCCGCGGTCTGGACCAATTGCCAGCACTCCTCTAGCGTCGCGGCAGCGGGCACTTCGCTGGCTACGTGCTTGCCCTGCTTCATCGCGCAAATGGACATCAGGGCGTGCAGATAAAAGGGCGTGGTTACAAAGACCAGGTCGATATCGGGTTGGTCACACAGCTTCTTCCATTCGTCCTCTCCGCCGGTGTACAAGACAGGAGAGTGGTCGGTGTTTTCGACGTACTTAAGCGCTGCCTCGACTTTGTCGGGATTCTTATCGCACAAGCCCCTTATTTCGACCCCTTCGATTTGGACTAGGGTTCGCAAATGACCGGGGCCCCGGTTGCCCAGCCCGATAATCCCCACCCGTACAGTGCTCAATTTTGGAGCCGCATAGCCTGCCATATTGAACCGCTGCCGATGGGATTCGGCATAGCGTTCATGGACCCCCAGCAGGTCGGGCTGCTCGATCCCATTTATTTTTTGTCGCTCCCCGGCGGGTGCATCATTTGTCCTGGTCATACTGGATTACCCCTTCGATAGGTAAGTAGCCAACGGCGCTGGCCACTTGTTGTAGTTCCTTTTCCTTTGTCCTGATTTTATGAGCGGGATGGCGATCACCCCGATGCCCGATCAGGGAAATCCTGTCCCACCAAATTCCTAGCCGACAACGATCTTCTGCAGTTCTTGTTCATCAAATTCGATGCCCAGCCCCGGTCTTTCCGGCACCACCGCCATCCCGGCTTTAAATTCAAGCGGCTCCTTGAGCAGCACATTGCCACGTGATTCTCCAATATCCGTGGCGTTGTGGATATTGCCGCCCTCCAAAATCACCGCATTCGGCGTGGCAACCGCTAAATGGAGTGAAGCCGCCACATAGGGCGGCAAACCGGAACTGAGATGCGGCGACCAGAGAATGCCGAAGGTGTCGGCCATTTCGACGATCCGCTTGGATTCGGTGATGCCGCCGGCCCGGCTCAGATCCGGATTAATCACGTCCGCCCCCCGCTCGGCAAAAAGATCTCGGAATTGAAAGCGGTTCGACAGCGTCTCACCGACACAAACCGCCGTATCGAGAGCCTCGGCCAGAATCGGGTAACTAGCCGTGTCTTCCGGCATCAGCGCATCTTCGAACCAGCCGATATTCCCCAACTCATCGAGTTTCCGTCCAACGCTGATCGCCTCGTGCAACTTAAAAGCACCCAGCGAATCGATCAGCAACTGGCCCCTGGCACCGACCGCCTCGGAAGCATTGCGCACCCGTGCAAAATCTTCGGAACCGACGCCCTTAGAAAACCCCATCTTGACCGCCGTAAAGCCCGCTTCCATCGCCTCCAGCGCCCCTTCTGGACTGCCGGCAGCGCAATAGGTCGGTATGCTATCGCGGTATTTCCCGCCCAGTAATTGATAGAGCGGCACTCCGACGAACTTCCCCAGAATATCCCAGAGCGCGATATCCACCCCAGCGATGGATTCAGTAAAAAAACCGGTCGCATAGCCCCTGAGCCGTTGGCTGGAATACATCTTGTCCCAGAGCGGACCGATCCTGCGCGCATCCTGGCCGATGAGAATCGGAGCCAGGAGATCCGTAATCACCTTGGCGTGAACCGCCGGTGCAGCCGGCGCATGCGCTTCTCCCCAACCGATAAGGCCTTGATCGGTAGTGATCTTTACCAGCAGCGTTTGACTATGCCGTTTGAATCTGGAAGGACTGGCGTGGTCGAGCCGTCTCCCGATCCCCACCCGGTCATACATAAAACCAATCGGCGGCATCTCTATAAATTCATCCGCCGGCAACCTGCTCATCGGCGTACGGGTAATTACGGGCTCGACCTGGGTAATTGCCAACGAGCCGATCCCGCGCGAACTATCTTCAATTTTTTCACTAGGTGATCGGTCAACCATTAGACCTCCCGAATTTCTCTTTGCCAGGTTAGAAATAGCATCTTCTCTGCTCTATGCCGACAGGACGACTGTTGCCGCCAGACTTGGGCATAATCTGAATACAAGCCTGCAGGAGCTTCAATCAATGCTAGTGATAAGCCTTGCAAGGGGATGATCAGATACAAAAAACCGCCTTAAGTTCATTGATTCATCGAATCGATGTCACTCAAGACAGCCAAGTCGGAGTCGAGTTTTATATAAACACCCGCGCTCTCGGTAATACCCCGTACGGGAGTTGAACCCGTGAAGACTACCCCGCCCTCTTGTATTTAAGTTTTAACTTAAATACAACCTAACTCCCTCAAGACTTTGTCAGAAATATGGCGGGCTGGCTTGCTAATTGATTATCTTCTCAGAACTAGACGGGTGGATCTATTCGATCGCCTTTATTTAACCATATCGGGTTGGATGTACGACCATATGAAAATAGCGCAAAACACATATTGGCGTCTTCGTGGATAATTCACCCCTGTAGAACGGATCATTGTCATGCCTTGGAGGAGACAAGTGTCTGGTGAACACTGTCACTCTGCATTCTTGACAAACTTAACTATCTCTTCCAAGCTTGGCATATAACCATCTATTGTAGAGACCCTTAGTGTTGGCACGTCATATTCCGGAGGAATGTACTCGCCACCCGGTTCGAACTTACCAGTCTCCCGAAATGTGGCTACCCTCTTATCACTATGGTAGAATTCTCTATTGGGATCTGCCAACCCTCTTTCCAAGTGCCGTCTCGCACTGATTTCTGCACCTAATTCACAAACGATAATGTAAGTTAATGCGATTTCGTTTATCCTTGGTACTACGAGATCCCAAAGCTTATGCTGAAAGGCTGCTTCAACCAGAATCGATACATTTTCCTTTAGCAGATTTAGAATCGCCTCAAAGAATACTTCGTTTACTATCCCGTTGGTATCTTTGGGTAAGCGATCATGTTTCACACCGAAGGTATTGACGTATCCCTCCTTAATCTCATCTCTACTGATCTTAGGCAGATACATCCTCTTACACAATTCGCCCGCCAGAGTCGTTTTGCCCGACCCAGGTCTACCAGTTATGACTATGCATTTTGGTTTCTTGCCCATCTTGACTACACTATGTTTGTGTTCTCGACTTCAATTTCATTGTACAAAAATTTTAACTTAAATACAGATAAGCCAACCAGTGGTAAAGCGGTAAATACCGTGCATAGCACAGACAAGAGGTAAACGGACCTACGGTCCTACAATCCTGACACACAACGAAAACCGTCGATGCTGCGGGGATACGAGAGATCGTTGAAGCCACGGCTAGCCACACGCAGATAGAATGAGAACCGCCTCGCAAAACACGTTTCTCACCTGTGCTAGGCCCTTGAGGATTACGCGGGGGTGAATTGCTATAATAATCAGAGGCATCCCAATCGGAACACCACTCCCACACATTGCCCACCATATCATATAGACCGTATCCATTGGCTTCCAAACTACTTACCGGCGCACATTTACTCCACTTGTCCCTACCACCCGTACCACTATAGTTGGCATTATCATGGCTGATCTCATCTCCCCAAGGATATCGCTTGCCCTTCAGCCCACCACGGGCAGCATATTCCCATTTCGCTTCTGTCGGCAATAGTTTGCCCGCCTAATTGGAGCTGTTCTAACTTTCTCAACCATTTGGTTGAACTATAGCTGCTGCAACGCAATCCCCACACCAGATATCAGTTTTTCGATGTGAGAATCTTCCATCGGTAGTGACACGTTTCCGCCGTATCCCCAATGGATACCCTGATTGAGTAGCGAGAAAAAGAGCCAGCGTTGCATCAGCTCATCCTCCTGCGCCGCCTCACGGTAGTTGCGGGGAACCGTCGGCAGGAAATGGACCCGAAAAAGTGAACCAACTACAGTTACTTGCGCTTCCACCCCAGCCTGGGCCAAGGTAGCACTCAACTCCACCCCCTAACTTTTGTGTTAACGAGCCGATTTTTTTATAGGCCTGTGGGGTCATTGTTTGGAGAGTCGCTAGTCCAGCCACCATGGACAGTGGATTCGCATTGTAGGTTCCCGAATGTGGGATTTTGGGTGGCCCTGATGTAGGATCGTATAGAGCCATAATGTCGGCCTGTCCGCCAAAGGCCGCACCCGGCGTTCCTCCGGCGATGACTTTAGCCAAGCATGTCAGGTCCGGCTGGACACCGTAAAGTTCCTGTGCTCCGCCTAGGGCCACCCGGAAAGTAATGATTTCATCAAAAATCAGCAAGGCTTCAACGTCTGTCGTTATTTCTCGCAACTGAGTGAGAAAGCCATCGGTCGGTGGGGTGGTCCCAGCACCAGTTCCCAGCGGATCGACGATTACCGCCGCCAAATCTTCGGCATTCTCATTGATAATCGTGCGGCAGGCGTCGACATTGTTAAAAGGTAAAACTATCACTTCCTCTACAATGGCTGGTGATAGCCCGGCGGCAGACGGCACTGATCGTGGGCGATCTGCTGGGCCTAATTCCGGCCCCAGAGGGGGCACGTAACTAATCAATGCATACTCACCAACACCGTGATATGCACCTTCAAATCTGGCCACTTTACGTCGGCCGGTCCAAGCTTTGGCCGCTCTGATTGAGTTTAATACGGCCTCCGTGCCCGAACTGCAGAAACGAATCCGCTCCAGTAAAGGCACACGCTCCCGGAGCAACTCTACCATCTCCACTTCCAGTGCTGTCGGTCGGGAGAAGCCAGTTCCTTGAGCCACACGAGCCTGAAGCGCATCCACTATGGCTGGATGGGCGTGTCCCAAAATCAACGCGGTGTTATTATTGATGAAATCTAATAAATGATGACCGTCCAGGTCAACTAAGTAGGCCCCTTCACCCCGATCTATGTATACCGGGAAGGGGTGCATGTAGGCACCAGTACGTGTATTGCCACCTGGCAGCGACTCCTTGGCTTGCTCTGACATATCCTGGGAGCGCGAGTTATTAGCTACGTATTTGGCCACTGCACTATCCAGCAAGGTTTGCATCTTTGATTTAATCATTTTCACACCTCAAATTTCCATATTACCAGACTAATCGTTGGCAGGATTTGACAACACCAGAAATGCTTGCGCATAGTCCCACCAATATGTCCACAGCCGATGATCTAACATGATACTTCTTCTTCTACATAATCTCTTGATTCTTTGTTTCAGAACTTATGCAAACTAAATAGTTATATCTCCGGGAAAACGAAATGATAACCGAGACGGAAACGATCACTAAGTAAATGCTCACGTATTTCTCGGCTGCTTGGAAGAGGCGCTGCAGGGGGACGAGCAAATACAAAAGACCGCCTTAAGTTCATTGATTCATCGAATCGGTTAAATCAAGACGGCCAAGTCAGAGTCGAGTTTTATATAAACACCCGCGCTCTCGGTAATACCCTGTACGGGATTAATGCCTGTAAACATATCCCATTCAAGCAAAGAATACGCACACTCTAGCAGTTGTTCTTTTGTTCATTCAGCATTTAGTTGAAGATCTGATATAAACTCAAAAGATCACGTCTATAGTCCTTCTCCTTCCTAATTTAACCCAAGATAAAAGATAAATTGCCTTTATAGATCTACTCGTTTACCTATCAGGATAGATAAGGTACTAGAGAGATTAGCAGAGTTAGATTGGAAGGATTTAACGTTTTCACGATTAACTAATAATATATTATTATAAGGCGTTCATGAAAACGATGAACAAGATTGGGTCTTTAAAATCCTGCAAGCCTGATTATTTCAGAATCATCATCTTCCGTGTGTCTGTATAATCTCCTGCTTCTATTTGATAGAAGTAAGTTCCACTAGCTACTTTTTCTCCATTCTCACATCATCCATAGTGTAAATTGGCATCTCATTACCTGTTCATTATCATATTTCTGGTGCAGAAACATGGAAAGATAAAACCTAAAACGTGGTAATACTCCCTTTAACCAGATAAAAGTATCATACTGCAGCTGTATGACGGTGATTTTTCGTGGAAATTCTGAGGAAATGTTGAGGGTGATTCTGAGGGAAAACGACAACAGATGGGGGGGAGAATCGTGGTAATCAGCATACTGACACGACTCTAAACTGACAGAAACAACGACAGAATAGCGCGAAAGAAACAGGAAAGAAATACGAGAGAAGCAGCGAAAGAAAACTCACCTCAATTTTTCCGACTTTAGAAACTACGGTTTTTTCACGGTTTAACCTAATTGGGTTTTATAGAAAGATGGTAACCGTAAACATACTACCAAGACTCCAAATCCACAGAACATAAGACAGAAATAGTGACAGAATACTTCAAGATTGTATTTAAGTTTTTAATTAAGAGTACTGGCGCATCATACTTATCGCCCATAATGGTACCTGTATTTTTTAGTTTCTCTAGTAAAATGACCATACTGTGGGTGTTTCCCGAGATGATTGAGACTCCGAACTTGACTATGGCCTTCCATGTTGGATTGTCCTGCTAAAATAAACACTTTCACCTTTTTTCCTGTTGTTGGTTCGTTGGAGCCAATATCAGAAACTGCCGACGTCAGTTCTATAACCAGATTAGTAAAAATTAGTGTTATCATCTAGTGCCTCATTGATAGCTTGTGTTAAATCTAAAAGTTACTGTTTCCAGATTGCGTCAGTCTACCAGATCGACCGAAGTTCGTTAGCCTCTAGGCTGATCAATCTCGCTTGACCTCCCTCCGCGAAAGCAGAGATAATCGAAACTTTATCCCGTTGCCTCCGCGAGATGGTGAGGAACACCCTTCCGTTGTTACCGATGATTTCCATCATCGGGCGGTCAACTAAAATCTGTACTGAGATCTCTCCATTTACTGGTTTCATTTCAGCACCGTTCAGCTGGTTTTCCTGGACATTATATATGATTTGCTCGCCACCAATGTTAATACCAATAGTGGTAGCGTTGTTGATTTCGAATCTAGCTCGGATATCGAAGAGTTCGCCCGAGACATCCAGGTTAGCAAGCTGACCTTCGGTGAGGTTTATATTCTCGGTGAAGTGTCGTTTCTGATGAAGTTTCTGGATCTCTTTCACTGGTTCTGCGAACATACGAATGCCTTCGCCAGTCGTACGCAGCGTCAACGAGTGAGGAAAGCTGAACGTCTGGTTGAATGGCATGTTTGGCATCTCGATTTGAGCCCACCCGATTTGGATCTTTCGGCCATCTGGGCTGTTGTTGAAAAGTTGGGAAGCGTAGTATCCACCATGGTGTACTTGATGCTTTCCATCGTGCTCAGGTAGGAAGACCTTACCGTCGAACTGACCGATAGCATAACGGGCATCGGCGGCAAAAGCGACCCAGCGGGTGTTGCTGGTATCGCCGTCAACTGGCAGTTCAAAAATCTCAGCACACTCATAGTAGTCTTTCAGTTTGCTCTGAAACTCCCAATTCTTCATATCTTCAGAGGTATAGAAAGCAATGGATCGCCCTGTTTCTTCCGACTCGTCGTAAACTGCCATCACCCAATGTTCACCAGGTTGATACCAGATAATCTTTGGATCGCGGCCGGTGTGCTGTACCACCGGGTTACCTTCGTATTCGGTAAAGGTTCGACCACGATCGTTACTGTAGGCGATGCATTCCCCTCGTCCGGTACTGGTCCATGAAGCGACGATAACCTTCTCATCGCCGATTTGCCAGCCGGCCGTGTTGTTTTCGTCTACCACTGCGCTGCCAGAAAAGGCCCAGTCGCCATATTGTTTGTTGTAGATGGCAATAGGCAACTGTTTCCAGTGAACAAGGTCGGTACTAGTCGCGTGCCCCCAGTGCATGTTTCCCCATTTCCAGCCATAAGGATTGTGCTGGAAGTAGAGGTGCCATTCCCCGTCATAGTAGACCATGCCGTTCGGGTCGTTGTTCCAACCAAGCATTTGAGAAAAGTGGAACTGTGGACGTAGCGACTCGCTGTAAAATGCGTCGGCACCGGGGATTTCGTTAGCCTGAACGATCATTGAAATTCCTTCCTCAGTTGCGCCATCTAGTTTAAGTATGGCTTCCATTCCTTGGAAGGCGGTAATGTCGAGGAACGACCAAAAACTAATCTGTTCCTTTGTTGTTGCCAATTCAGCCTCGAACTCGCGTACGTTTTGGCCATCGATACTCAAGTCAATACGCGTCATCCTTGCTCCATTCCAGATGGGAATGAGGAGGAATTTCTTCTCCAGCGTTATTGATACGATGTTTTTGTTCAAGTGTCTCTCCTTAATATATTGCGAGTATAAATTTGCACTTTCGTTGTAAAACTGCTGGTACTATCCACAGGCAATTCCGATATCAATAATACCAACTGTTTGTCTAGAATAGTTAGGTATGGTACCAGATGAAACTAGAAAAATATTCTAGGCTTACCTTCGCCGGTTAATAAAATGGAATTGTGCTGGCTGCTATGAGTAAAAAGTACGTAGATCCTACTACCCTCCTTCTCTGCTGACATGGGTTTTTCTTGTATCGGTCGCTTTGGTAGGGAGATTAAAACACCCAATCTGGGCGAACCGGTCACCAATGCGGTTTGGTTCAATCAGTTTTAGACCGTAGCTCTCTACTGTTCAGCTAGATTAAGCTGTTGCCTAGGCTCTAGCCTCACCAATAACATGTGGAGGTTGCTGGGCTGGGTACGACAGGGTGTGTGTCGTGTATCGTAGCCACTATGCATTTTTGTTATGAAATAATAGTAGATTATAGTTTTACTGCATGATACCATACCTTAAATTAATCTCGAATTGTAGGACATGGTTAGGAGAAAATTCAATATGCGATTATCTGTGGTTTTTATTGTTTCGAGTCTGTTCTTGCTAATTTTTATTTTGCCGAACCAAGCACAGACTGTGAAAGACAAAGGTTTGATTCTATACTTCAGCTTTGACAAAGAAAACGGAGGTACGATTAAAGATCAAACTGGTGGCGGTCACGATGGCGATTTAGGTAAAGGGAAGATCAATAAAAAGGAGAAAGTGTATGGTAGCGGTGCTCTGGAAATGAAGGACCCGCAATCAAGTTTAGAAGTTGAATCATTTGATGAGTTAGAAGAGTATCAAGACAATTCCTATCTGTTCTGGCTCTACTTCATTGAAGGTACCAACGGAAGCTGGAGTCAGATTATTGCCAAAAAGGCTCCTGGTTCCGATAGGTCACCGGGAATTTGGATTTGCCCTGATACGTTGAATATCCACTGGCGATTTAATCCTGGTAATAAGGGATGCGACCGATGTGGCCCCGATGGTGAAGGAAGCTTATTTAAACTGAAGAAATGGTATCATGTTGCCGGCGTCAAACAAGGGACAGATCTCTTCTACTACGTTGATGGTAAAGAGGTTGCCAAGAAAACTGGTATGCCGAAAGATCATGCACAAGGAGGAGAGAAGTTATATATCGGTCGAACTGGCTACAGGTCTGCTACCTTCATTATAGATGACCTGTATGTTTATAATCGGGCTTTAGAAGAAAAAGAAGTCAATGGGGTTAAGGAGGGTAAATTACTGGCCGTCGAACCACAGGATAAACTTACTTCCCTGTGGGCGCATATAAAACGGGAAGCTCGTTGATAGCGATGTTATCTTGTGTTTTTTTATTTGAAAAACTAGCAAGTGAATATTTAGTGTGAATATATTGTTGATACGCACGTAAAGAAACGGTGCCGTTGGTATCTTTCCTCGCTTTAATGGTAGCAGTTCATAATTTCATGTTATTGTTGATGTCTATAATCCTAATGTCCAGTTTCAGGTCATACAACATACGTTGGAAGGGAGTTCAACATGCGATTTGCTGTAAATTCTATTGCTTTGAGTCTGTTCTTGCTAGTCATCATCCTGCCGAGTCAAGCACGGAATGTGAAAGATAAAGGTTTGATTTTATACTTTAGCTTTGACAAAGAAAACGGAGGTAAGATTGAAGATCAAACTGGTGGCGGTCACGATGGCGATTTAGGTAAAGGGAAAATCAATAAAAAGGAAAAAGTGCATGGCAATGGTGCTTTAGAAATGAAAGACCCGCAATCAAGTTTAGAAGTTGAATCATTCAAGGAGTTAGAAGATTATCAAGACAATTCCTATCTATTCTGGCTCTACTTTATTGAGGGGTCTAATGGAAGTTGGAGTCAAATTATTGCTAAAAAAGCTCCCGGTTCTGACCGTTCGCCAGGGATCTGGACCTGTCCTCCCACTTTGAATATTCATTGGCGGTTTAATCCCGGCAATGCGGGTACTAATTGTGCGGGGCCAGATGGTGAAGGAAGCCAATTTGAACTGAAAGAATGGTATCATATTGCTGGTATTAAGGAAAAAGCGGAGCTGAAATTTTATGTTGACGGCAAAGAACTCGGGAAGTATAATGTGCCGAAAGATCATGCTCAGGGGGCGGAGAAACTGTATATTGGTCGAACTGGATACAGGTCTGCTACTTTTATCATGGATGATCTTTATGTTTACAATCGGGCTTTAGAAGAAAAAGAAATTAATCAAGTTAAGGAGGGTAAATTACTGGCTGTTGAACCACAGGATAAACTTGCTGCTCTGTGGGCACATATAAAACAGGAGGCTCATTGGTAAAGCTAACACGTGAATGCATTTACGCTGGTGCGTGCGGGTTTGTAGAGATGCTGTTTGGTATCTTACATTTTTAAGTCTATACAGGAAGGAAACTGGTTATGCGATTAATTTGTTTAGCTGTTATTGCTTTGTTTTTGACAGTTGCTATATTGCCTATTCAGGCTCAGGTTAATAAAGGTCTGATTGTGTATTTTGATTTTAATAAGGCTGATGGGAAAACTATTGTCAATGGTGCAGGGGCAACCCATGGTACAATGAACGACAAGGCAAAACTTACGGCTAAGGGTAAGTACGGGGGCGCCTTGGATAGCCAAGATAAAGATTCACTTGTAACCGTTGAATCTTTCCCGGCCTTAGAAGCGTATCAAGATAATTCTTATTTATTTTGGATTAATTTTACCGAAGGTACCAATGGAGCGTGGAGCCAGATTATTGCCAAAAAGGCACCTGATTCTGACAGGTCACCGGGAATTTGGATTTGCCCTGATACGTTGAATATTCACTGGCGGTTTAACGCAGGTAACAAAGGATGTGACCGATGCGGACCTAAAGGTGAAAACGATGAGTTCGCTCTGAATCAATGGTATCATGTTGCTGGTGTTTTAAAAGGGACAGATCTTCTCTACTATGTTGATGGTAAAGAGGTTGCTAAGAAACCTGGTGTACCTGCCAAAATCGCACAGGGAAAAGAGCTGCTGTATATTGGTAAGACAGGTTACAGATCGGCCACCTTCCTTCTTGATGAGCTGGCAATTTATGATCGTGCTGTAACCGAGGCAGAGATAAATAAGGTGAAGGATGGCGAGCTAGCAACTGCTGTCGATCCTGAAAGTAAGCTTGCGGCTAAGTGGGGGGATGTAAAAGAAGGTTCTTACTAAACTCCTATGCCGTTTATGGCTGAATGGGTTTTTAGGATAGTACACAATTGTTTCAAGATACAAACGGGGCTCTATATAGAGCCCCGTTTTGCAAATAAACATAGTCGAATCGAATTACTATTTGTCCCAATATTTTCCTCCCCAGAGAAAAACCATACGAAAAGCATTAGGTGTTTTTGTGCCCACAGTTGGTTTTTCCAAAATTTCTTCCCATTTAAAATCTCCTTATTGTATTAGCTTTCCTTGTCGAAGAGAAGACAGTTCCAATGAAGGCATATCCATTAAAAACAATTAAGTTGGTGATTCATTGCCTTTTGTTGGTCAGTTCATTAATTTGTTGTGCTCAGGGATCTTGGGTTGTCGTTTCACACGCGAATACACCTAGGGCACGTTCTTTTCATACAGCCGTCTGGACAGGGAATCGCATGATTGTTTGGGGCGGACACGATACACCTTCTTCCCCCCTGAAATCTGGAGGAATGTACGACCCACTAGCAGATACCTGGAGTTCTATGTCGGTTCAGAACGCACCTGAAACACGTTCTTTTCATACAGCTGTCTGGACGGGGAATCGAATGATTGTTTGGGGAGGATACAGTGGGAAAAACACCTTAAGCACTGGAGGAATGTATGACCCACTAGCAGATACTTGGAGTTCTATGTCGGTTCAGAACGCACCTAGGGCACGTTCTTTTCATACAGCTGTCTGGACGGGGAATCGAATGATTGTCTGGGGTGGGTTTAATGGAAAGAATACCTTAAATACCGGAGGAACATACGATCCAATAACAAGTACTTGGAGTTTTATGTCGGTTCGGAACGCTTCTAAAGCGCGAGGAGCGTCTACAGCAATTTGGACGGGAGATCGCATGATTGTTTGGGGTGGACACAATACACCTTCTTCTCCCCTGAAATCTGGAGGAATATATGACCCGGCGGCAGATACTTGGAACCTGATAGCCAATCACAATCTGCTCGAAGCCCGGTCTAATCACACAGCTGTCTGGACGGGAGATCGCATGATTGTTTGGGGTGGACACAATACACCTTCTTCTCCCCTGAAATCTGGAGGAATATATGACCTGGCAGCAGATGCTTGGAACCTGATGGCCAATCATAATCTGCTCGAAGCCCGGTCTAATCACACAGCTGTCTGGACGGGAGATCGCATGATTGTTTGGGGCGGACATAATACTACTTCTCCCTCCTTAAGTTCGGGAGGAATGTATATTTATAATAATCAGTAAATTCATATAATTTTATTTTTATTTCATGTCAGAACGTTTTCGTAGATCCCACATGCTTTTCATAGCGGTTTGTCTTATTATTTTAGAGTCGTTGATTACTCCTGTTTGCCAGCTTGGAGCAGAGGCAGAAGAATCCGCAATAGCGGATTATCTTGAACGCGGAAAGCGTTATATAGAAATGGAGTTATATGATCAGGCAATTACTGAATTTCATCAGATCTTACAAATCAATTTGAACCATAGCGAAACTTATTATTGTATTGGTGACGCTTATAGATACAAAAACATGATCGATAAAGCGGTAGATGCTTATCAACACGTCCTTACTTTGAAAGCCCCGAAACAAATATATGGACAGGCATACTTGCGTTTAGGAGTTCTTTACGGTGAACAGGGAAAGTTTACGGATGCGGAAGAATATTGCAAAATTGCAGTTGAGATACTTCCCAAGATGGCTAAAGCGTATGCACACTTAGGGGACATTTATCTTCATCGTCGAAATTTCAATCTAGCTGTTAGTTCTTATCAAAAGGCGATCAGTCTCGACCCTGATTCTGTTGAGCCTTATACAGGACTTGGACGTGCTTATCTAATGCAGAATCAGTTTGAGCTTGCAATTAAATATTGTAAGGATGCAATTCAACGAGATACCTTTACATCTGGTAATTACTATAACCTTGCACAAGCCTATCGTCGCTCACACAAATTGGAAGAAGCAAAAGGCCAGATAGAGTTGTTTACACGAGTTAAAGCCTACGAAGATCAGGTATACAGTTATCGGGAGGCATTGCAATTTAGTCCGAATAACCCGCATCTATATCTTAAGTTGGCAGAAATCTACGAAAAAGCTCGCGACACAGAAGCAGCAATTTGCGCATATCGAGCGTCAATTACTTTGAATCCGGAGTTTCAAATCGGTTATCAACGTCTTGGTAGTATCTACATGCAACAAGGTAAACTCAATCTGGCAAAATCCCACCTTTTGAAGGCAATTCAAATTGATCCAACACTCAGTAGCCTTTACAAAGATCTAGGGGAAGTTTCTATCATTCAACGAGATTTTGACAATGCAATTGTGGCTTATCAAAAACTAATAGAATTTCATCCAGAAAATATACAGGAATGGTTAAGATTAGGTGTTATATATATCAATGCTGAGCAATTTGATAACGCTTTTGATGCCTTTCAGCAGGCCGTCGATTTAGACGAAAACTCTGCAAGAGCACACAATCACTTGGCACGCCTGTGTGCTGGACTCGGAATAAAACTTGACTATGCCATTGAATTAGCAGAAAAGGCGGCAATGCTGGATCCAACGGCACCATATTTTGATACCCTTGCTTATGCTTATTATAAAAGCAAACTGTATCAGAAAGCGGAAAGTGCGATTCGAAAAGCGCTGGCAATCGCTCCTGATAATCAGCACTACAAAGATCAATTAATGGAAATCCAAAAGGCCATGGATTCTCCGAAAAAGTGATGCCTTTCAGGAAACTGACATCTCCCATTCTATCAGTGGATGATTTCATTGACTTTCAACAGGTAACAAGTTCTCAAAATTTATATTCAACTCCATTCCAAACCATCTGATGCGCCTAACCAGTATATTAAGCAACATCAAGGATTAGATCATCTCACATGGCTATGGCTCAGATCACCCGCGATCCCGTTTGGCTAACAATTCTTCCCTGAGGCTAATCAAAACAACTCAATGAGACTATATCCGCACTTATTTCAACCTCTCATTGATGCTGGTAAACATGTTACTTTACAGAACATGCTTGATCATATTAAGATGATCAAGCATAAGCTAGTTCAGCAACCCGGCAATCAACAAGACACCAGTATGGTTCAGTGGATTCGTGAATTTAGACCTCTAGGCTTTAGGGAAAGGTTAGGTATGAAAATGATCATCAAGTACAAGGTTGTTTGTCTAGTTATCATGTTGGTTACTTTCTTGTCCTTTAGTCAAACCAGTCAAGCTCAGATTGCCTTTGTATCGGATAGGGATTGGAACTATGAAATCTACGTGATGGATTCTAGTGGTAACGATCTACGCAGACTGACAAATCATCCAGCGTATGATGGTCAACCAAGCTGGTCACCTAACGACAAAAGGATTGTCTTTGTGTCGGGTAGGGATGGGGGTGAGAGCGCGGAGATCTACGCAGTAGATTCCAACGGTAACAATCTGCGCAGGCTGACAAATCATCTCGGGAAGAACGAGTCGCCAAGCTGGTCACCTGATGGTAGACAGATTGCCTTTGTATCGGAGAGAAATGGGAGGTTTAATATCTACGTGATGGATTCTAGTGGCAGCAATCTACGTAACCTGACAAATCATCCGGCGTACGATGGTCAACCAAGCTGGTCACCTGATAGTAGACAGATTGCCTTTGTATCGGAGAGGGACCTAAACTATGAAGTCTACGTGACGGATGTTGATGGCAACAATCTGCGTAGACTAACAAATCATCTCGGGGAGGACGAGTCGCCAAGCTGGTCACTTGATGGTAGACAGATTGCCTTTGTGTCGGAGAGAAATGGGAGGTTTAATATCTACGTGATGGATTCCAGTGGCAACAATCTGCGCAAACTGACAAATCATCCGGCGTACGATGGGCCTCCAAACTGGTCACCTGGTGGTCAAAGGATTGCTTTTCAATCCCTTAGGGATGGGAACTTTAATATCTATGTGATGGATGCTGATGGCGATAATCTACGCAGACTGACAGATCATCGGGCGTACGACGGGCTTCCAAGCTGGTCACCTGATGGTAGACAGATTGCCTTTGTATCGGAGAGAGATCTAAACTATGAAGTCTACGTGACGGATGTTGATGGCAACAATCTACGTAACCTGACAAATCATCCGGTATCCGACTTTCAACCTGACTGGTTTAATTCTGCTGGATATTTGGTCACACCTGCTGTCAATCTTATGACTATATGGGGACAGATCAAGCGCAATAGTAATTAAATGTGTAACCTCTTCTGTTTGGTTCAAGATATTCTGGTTATAACTGACTAAGCGTTGACCTTATATAGTAATGGGAAAATTTGATGTTACCTCCTAACATTGTATCGAGAACATATATTCAATTGGCTCGCCAGATTAGCGGGCCAATTGATGTTGAAACTAATTTGTCATCCGTTCAAGAATATCCTTGGTGGAAAAGGTGTAAACCCAGGCTTCAAGTATAGAGTTTTATATTTTGTAACCATTAACAATCAACAAAAAGTGTATAAATAACTTTTTTGCATTTTACATACACCGTATACCTACATAACTAGAGCTAACCGATCAATACTAAGAATCTTTCATGACTAAACCTCTTCCATTAATTCAACCCGGAACCAAATCAAATACAGAAGCAAATTCGTATAAGCGCCGTCATCCTCCGTGGATCAAGGCCAAAATCTCTAATGGCCCAAACTATAGAGATCTGAAACAATTAATGCGTGGTCTCAATCTGCACACAGTTTGCGAGGAAGCCCAATGTCCAAATATCGGGGAATGCTGGAACGATCGATCAGCAACTTTCATGATACTAGGTGATGTTTGCACCCGACGTTGTATGTACTGTGCAGTTACTAAGGGCAACCCAACAGAGACTGATCATGATGAACCACGTCGAATCGGTGAAGCTGTTGAATATTTGAAACTCAAGCATGTGGTGATTACTTCTGTTAATCGTGATGACTTACCAGATGGTGGCGCAAAGATTTTCTCTGAATGTATTCTGGAGTCAAGGTTGCGTAGCCCCGACTGTACGGTTGAAGTTTTGATCCCTGACCTTGAAGGAAACTGGGAGGCACTGAAAACTATCGTTGAGGCGAGACCCGATGTGTTAAATCACAATACAGAAACTGTACCACGAATTTATCGGCGAATCCGTCCGCGTGCTGACTATGAGAGGACACTTGAGCTACTTCGTCTGAGTAAAGAAATGAACCCAAAGGTGTTGACAAAATCCGGATTAATGGTTGGTTTGGGCGAAAATACTACTGAACTGCTAGAAACGATCCAAGACATCCGCGATACAAACTGTGATTTACTTACGATTGGACAATACCTGTCTCCTTCAAAGAAGCACTTTAATGTTGATTGCTACTACACTCCAGAAGAATTTGAGCAGTTGAAAACTGCCAGTCTAAAGATGGGATTCCGACACGTTGAGGCTGGACCACTGGTCAGGAGTTCCTACCATGCCCGTCAACAAGCCCAACTTTGACAGAGATGAAGCTTCTTAGCAAAGTTGTTGGTTGATCTCGAGTTCCGGTGTACTGATAAAAGCACTGTTTAATGACAAAATAATTCTTTTATATTTTCCTTAAGGAGGAAATATTGTATGTTCCCCTATCTGCCACTTTTGATAAATGGACAAAACGTTGCAACAGGTTTCAGCATAGAAGATAGAACCAATGAATATCTTGAAGTGATGCTTGATGGCCGAATCGTCTGTCGCTATATGTACGCTTACGATAATTCCACACCTGATCGCCTGCATGAAACCTATAAGCCTTATTTACACGTCTTCGATGCCGATGGTGAAAGACCAATTACCAAGGGATTCGGGGGGCATTTTACTCACCATCGAGGGATTTTTATCGGCTGGAATAAGATTCAATTTAAAGGGAAATCCTACGACCGCTGGCATATGACAGGGGGAGAGATTGTGCATAAGCAATTCTTGGACACTCATGCTAATTCAGACGGTGCCGAAATTGTTTCGCTAACCCACTGGCACGATGAAGCTCAGGTACCGATGGTCGAAGAAATCAGGACAATGTCGATTAGTCATGCACCTCAACCTTTTCGGTTACGAATCGATTTTAGTGCGCAGCTCAAAGCAATAGGCTCAGATGTTTTTCTAGATGGGGACCCGGAGCACGCAGGTGTTCAATATCGTCCAGCTAACGAAGTCATTCCGGAAGAAACAACCTACATATTCCCTAAAGAGAAAGCTGATCCTACAACTGATCTTGACTATTCGTGGGTAGGAGAAACTTATACTTTATACGAGAAGCGTTACAGCATAGTAGAGATGAATCACTCATATAACCCGAAAGAAACCAAGTTTTCTGCCTACCGGGATTATGGTCGTTTCGGTGCCTTCTTTACTCATCTGATTGAAGCGGGTGAGACGCTAAATATTCTCTACCGATTTTTAGTTGCTGATGGAGAGATGCCTGCAACTGACGTTATTCAGCGGGACTGGGACGATTTTGTAGGTGTTGAACAGCAGCCGACTCCTGTGCCAAAGATCACTGTAATAGGTGGGGTATCTAAGTCGAATCGTTAAACGCACAAGACTAAAATCAAACGCGTTCTCTGGTAAGGTTTAGTATTTTTCCTATATCTTTTAACGTTTTTTCCTTTCCGTTTTCTAATCCTACGCGCAATTTGAGAATTGTGTGCTCTCGTGTTTTTAATTTACTTAAAAGGAACTCAACCAAGTTCTGGTTAATCAACGGCAAGATATGGTTCTGCTCTGGGCCAGATGCTTCATCCTCTATGGATGCAATGGCGGGTTCTTCTCTGTTTTTCAAGATAGAATCCAGGGATGACGTGTGAAGGTTGTACGACCATGCTTCGCTGGTCTTCTCGATAGAAATCCCACTGTGTTGCGAAACCTCTTCTGTTGTTGGTTCACGTTGTAGGTCCTGATATAAAAAATCATAAGCGGCAGTTAACTTATTCTAATATAGGAAGGGATACGAACTGTCCGTGAATGATTATCAAGAGCCTTAAGAACACCTTGTCGGATCCACCATATGGCATAAGTGCTAAATTTGTATCCGAGTCGATAATTATATTTTGATGTTGCCTTGATAAGACCGATATTTCCTTCTTGAATCAGATCTTCCATTGAGACGTTTAGTCCTGAATATTTTGAAGCAACAGCAACAACAAGCCGTAAATTAGCCCGAACGAGTTTTTGACGAGCGAGTTCGTTTCCTAATTCGATTTGTTTTGCTAACTTTTTGCTAACTTTTTTTCTTCTTCTTTCGATAAAAGCTTATGTTTCATGACCGTGCGTAACCAGTAGGCAAGGGAGTCAACGTGAATATCCGATACCTCATCTTTGCTGTTTGTTAAAGTCTCCGTGTCCACTGTTCCTGTGCCTGTATCATATTGAGTAGATTGAATTGTATTTTCAACAGGGTAATTCAACGAAGATCCAATATCATGGAAGTCGACATTCGCCATTGTTTGATCCGGTTGTCTAGATATTTTGTCAATATAAAATAGACGGGTTTGGGGTTTTTCAAAACTGGTCAGCATGAAATCTTGGTCATTTTAGGATAAAAAAGCTATTAATTTGACATTATAAAGTGCATGGGGATTTATAATATATCTATAGAAATTCAGAAAATTTAAGTAGACAAAGTGCATCTCACAGCATTTCTGAAATCTCGAAAACAAAAACTTAAAACGTTTTGTCTATATATTTTCTGCTTAGTGTCTGCAAATTGTTAAGGAATATTATGGATTCAAAGAGATACCCAATGCGGACTGTATCTGAAGCGACGGGGTTGACAGCGCATGTGATTCGGGTTTGGGAGAAGCGATACTCTGCGATAGTACCGTTTAGAACGCCCAAAAATCATCGTCTCTATTCTGAAGAGGATGTTGAAAGACTAAAACTCTTCAAAATGGCGATTGAATCAGGGCAGAAAATTAGTAGAATTGCCCGACTTTCAAACGATGATATATCGGATTTTATTGAAGAAAGATCAAGTCAAGACCAAAGCATAGATCAACCACTCTTTTCTCGATCTCAAGTGGTTCCACTGGAAGAAGATCAGGGAAGCAACGAGACTTATCAGTACCATATAGATCAGTGTTATAAGGCCACATAGGAATTAAGTCCGGTGACCTTGGAAAAAGCGTTAATAGAAGCTTCTGTTGAATTAAGTCAACCCAAACTAATTGAAACTGTGATTACACCGCTAATGACAAAAATCGGGAATCAGTGGCAGGATGGTTCTTTAAGAATTGTGAACCAACATCTGGCATCTGAAGTCATACGAAATTTTCTGGTGGGATGCGTTCAGTATTCAATATTCCTGTGTCTGCCCCTGTCGTTGTTGTGGCGACGCCTACGGGGCAATCTCACGATATGGGTGCTTTCGCAGTTGCTCTGTTTGCTGAGGCTGAAGGCTAGCAAGTGACCTATTTGGGATCAAATTTACCGGCGGAAGAAATCGCTGCGGCCGCCCATCGAAATGTAGCGAAAGCAGTTGCTTTAAGTATTACCTATCCACCAGACGATCCAAAACTTAAACATGAGGCACAGAAATTATACTGTGGGTTACCCGAGTCAGTGAGTATAATTGTTGGTGGGAGAGTTTCTGAGGCTTACAATAGAATCTGGAATGAAATTGGTGCCAAAAGAATTGTTGGTCTAAATAATTTCCGGCAGACATTAGGTCAGTTAAGAAATGGCTATAATCTCCTGGCAGAATAAGTAGCATACCAAGAATCTTATAAACTCAAAAACATTCGTTCAAAAGAATTAATTTTCTGAATTTCTTATATCACAAGTCTTTTGTCTCTGCTGCTGATTAGATTTAGCGTCAAATGTGCCCAAGATTTTTATAACTGCACTTCTGAAAAAAGTACATTATAGATTATCCAGCTTAGGTTACGTTATTTCAGCTGCATAATCTTCCCATGATACGTCTGTTTATCTCTCATGCTCATCATATCACCTTGTTTCGCAATCAATAGCAATTATCTTGTAAAGAGAATGGCTTGTGCAAGTTATAGAAAATATTCTGACGTGGCAATTTTTGATGCCTTGATGTTTAAGTCTACTTCTTAGATTTCGAAAGTATGATCTCACCATTGAAAAAGAAAACACATATTCGACTTGACAAAGTCAGCAAAATCTACGTAGAAGCGAAAAAAGATCTAACCGTCCTTAACCAAGTTGATGAAGTCTTTCATAAAGGTGAATTTATATGTGTGCTTGGGAAATCCGGTAGCGGAAAAAGTACCCTGCTCAATTTAATCTCAGGGATTGATGTTCCTACACAAGGTCGTATCATTATTAGTAGCGATAACCAGGACATCTCGATTTCCGATCTTACAGAGAAAGATAGAACTCTCTTCCGTCGACGTCACATCGGCATTATTTTCCAGTTTTTTAACCTGATACCAACACTTAATGTTTTAGAGAATGTCACTCTCCCGTTAGAATTAAATGGCAATTTTTCGATTGAGGTCGCAACTTCTTTGATGAATCGTGTTGGTCTTGGAAATCGCCTTGAAACGTATCCAGATAAGTTAAGTGCTGGTGAACAACAGCGAGTTGCCATTACTCGTGCCCTGGTCCACAATCCATCTATTATTCTGGCTGATGAACCAACCGGAAATCTTGACGCAGAAACCGGCAATTTAGTCCTCGCAATTTTGTTAGAGTTCGTACAAGATTTTGGACAAACCTTGCTACTTGTCACACATGACCATGAAATAGCAAGCCACGCAGACCGCGTATTACAGATGACCAACGGCAAACTCACCGTTATCGAAAACTCAGTGAATTGATGATAAGGAACATATTTCGACTGGCATGGCAACATGCGTGGAGAAAACCATTTCAAAGTACATTTTTTATTATTGGTGTTGCTTTAGGTGTTGCGATCATCCTCGCAATTGATCTTGCCAACGAGTCTGTAAAAAGGGCTTTCATGTACAGTGCAGAATCGATTGCTGGCAAAACAACACATCGGATTGTCGGAGGAACGAGTGGAATTGATCAAAGGATCTATTTGGAAATTCGTTGTAACCTCGGTTATCGATTGAGCACGCCGATTATTGAGGAATACGTAATTGCTAAGGATCTAGACAGACAACCGATGAAGCTTGTTGGCGTCGATCTCTTGTCAGCCTCCATCTTTAATGATTATTCCTCTGGTGCGGATTTTACGCGTGACGTTAACCTAAGTACGTTTATGGTTCGACCAAATATGGTGCTAGTTAGTGAAGATCTGGCGGATCATTACAATCTTGGCGTTAATGATATCCTTCACATTGATTTCGCTGGTCGCAGTCACCAACTGGTTATCAGCCAGTTGGTGGAGACCAGCAAAACCGGGTTTGCATTTGACAATCTGCTCATTACAGATATAGCGGCAGCGCAAGAAGTCCTTGGCAAAATAGGATGGATTGACCGGATTGATCTGATTATTCCAGATCTGCATTCTAAATCGCACATTATTGAACAGATCGAAAATATCTTACCTATAGGCGCACGCTTGGAACATAACTCTGAAAAAACCGGTTCTATGCGTGAAATGGTATCTGCCTTTCAACTCAACCTGACAGCGCTTAGCTTATTAGCATTAGTTGTTGGTATGTTCTTAATTTATAATACTGTAACCTTTAGTGTTATTCAGAGACGGCCAACTATTGCGACACTTCGAGCAATCGGGGCTACACGCAATGAAGTTTTCATAATGATCTTAGTAGAGGCCATAATTCTTGGTGGACTTGGAACTGCCGGAGGCGTGGGACTTGGTATTTTACTGGGGCAGGGTACGGTGGAGATGATGTCTCGTACAATCAACGATATCTTTTTCGTTACCAATGTCCGCACGGTAGAGATAACCTGGAATGTGTTAATTAAAAGTAGTCTAATTGGGCTACTGGCATCGTTATTTGCGGCACTTATTCCCTCGTATGAAGCGACGAATGTTTCCCCAGTAAGCGCCCTTCGACGCAGCCATATTGAGGAAAAGACACGAATGGCACTACCTTGGGTCAGTACCATTGGAGCTCTAGTCTTGGTACTTGGCGGTATCCTTCTAATTCCAAATTGGAACTTAATAATTACTTTCAGCGGCGTATTTATGGTTCTGATAGGTTTTTCGTTATTAACACCTTTGGTTACCTTGATCATTATGCGGTTAGTTCAACAGGTGTTAAAACGCGGTTTTGGTCTTGTCAGCAGTATGGCAATACGAGACATTACTCGATCCTTAAGTCGAACCTCGGTTGCTATCACCTCATTAATGGTGGCTGTCAGTGTGATTATTGGTGTTGGCCTAATGACAAGCAGCTTTCGTTTAACGGTCGAAAAATGGTTGGAAGATCTCTTACAGGCTGACATTTTTATTTCTGCTCCACGTGTTGCCAGCAGCGTCGCATCCTTAATTGATCCACAACTGGTAGACGAAGTTCAAAAAGTATCGGGAATAAAAAGGATCTTAACCAATCGCGAGGTAACGGTCAATGCCAATAACATCGGAATTGTTCAATTGTTCGCTGTTAGTGCCGATGTTGCAGGTAACAAGCGGAAATACAAATCAGCTTTAGGAAACGTCAGTGAAACTTGGGAAATGGTCAAATCTGGGGGAGTTGTAATCAATGAACCGATGTCAGTTCGATTCGGTTTAAAGGCTGGAGACCAAATTAAGCTTTTTACTGATAGAGGAGGGCATTCATTTGAAATTGTAGCGATTGCCTATGACTTCGATGTCCGTCCATCTGTAACGATATACGATGGCACATATCGTCTGTTCTGGGATGACCAGAATATTAGCTCTATTGCTTTGATTATAGATTCCAAAACACAAATCAATGAAATAATTAGTCAACTTCGACGCCAATTGGCGGGAAAAGGGCAAGTGGTAATTCAATCTAACCACTCCCTTAGACGAAATGCAATGCTTGTATTTGATCGCACCTTTACTCTGACTATAGCCCTACAAGTATTATCAATGATTGTCGCTTTTATCGGAATATTAAGTACATTAATGGGCTTTCAACTTGAAAGAAGACAAGAAATTGGTCTATTACGCGCACTTGGAGTAACAGGCCAGCAATTATGGAAACTTATTCTGCTGGAAACGGGACTCATGGGAGCTAGCGCTGGACTCATTGCCATGCCAGTAGGATTAGTCCTTGCTATAATTCTGATTTATGTTATTAACTTACGTTCATTTGGCTGGACACTGCAAATGCACCTGCAGACTATGGAATTTTTTAAGGCATTTGCAGTCGCTGTCAGTTCTGCGTTGGTGGCTGGCATATATCCCGCTTGGCAACTAAGCCGTATTCCCGTAATTGACGCGCTTCGTAGTGAGTAACAGATCTATGATATTCAAATTTCTGATCAAGTTTTGTGCTTTATTTCTCAGCTTGTTCTTGATATATTCTTCAGAAGTATATGCATCAGACCATAGGACACAAAGAAGTATTGTTGGTATGCTCAGTGGGAGAGCAGATCCTAGATTCAAAAGAGCAACACAACCAATGGACTTTCAGTTTCCTCGCGATCATGCCGCACACCCAGACTACAAAACCGAGTGGTGGTACTACACCGGCAACCTGAAGTCCTATGATGGACGAGGTTATGGTTACCAACTAACGTTCTTTCGTAATTCGCTGGCTCCGGATATGTCAAACCGTTCTTCCGAGTTTGCTAGTAATCAAGTGTATATGGCTCATTTCGCAGTGACCGACGTTTCCCGTAAGCAATACAAGAGCTTTGAAAGGTATAGCCGTGGTTCATTAATTGGATTGGCAGGAGCAAAGGCTGAACATTCGAATTATGCTGTATGGCTTGAAGATTGGTCAGCTACACAAAAAGCAGATAAAACAATACGCCTTTTCGCTATCAACGATGCCACCGACCCGATTATTGCTATTGACTTGACATTAACTCAAACGCGCAAACCGGTATTTCATGGTAATAATGGCCTGAGTCAAAAAGGGCCAGAAGTTGGTAATGCCAACTATTATTATAGCTTAGTTGGCTTAGAAAGTATCGGCATCATTCAAATTAATAAGGAACGTATTAATGTTACTGGGATCAGCTGGATGGATCATGAATTTGGTACTAGTTCACTAAGCGAAGGGGTTATCGGTTGGGATTGGTTCTCTATACAGCTGGATAACGATGTTGCACTCATGCTCGCCCGCTTAAGGTATAGAGATGGTACCGATTGGCAAGACTTTCAAGGATCGCTGATTCAATCAGATCAGCCAACAGTAAAAATTAACAGGTCCGATTTTACCGTGCAACAAACGTCCAGTTGGAAAAGTCCTAAAAGTGGCAATATTTACCCATCAGGGTGGATAGTCAAACTGGATAGATTCCAGATGAATATACAGATTGAACCGATGATAAAAGACCAAGAATTTGAGGGAAGTTTCGAATATTGGGAAGGTGCAGTTAAAGTAAAAGGAACTTTCAAAGAACAACTGGTCAGAGGCGTTGGGTATGTTGAATTGACAGGGTATCAACAGTAAATTTAGAAGGCCTTTGGACTGTTTCGAACAAGTTCAGAAAGCAGTACTAACTTGTACAATATTGCTTTCTATTCTGGGAATTTTTGTGCGGACGAGGTGCTCTTTTTTTGCAAAGTTATGTTCAAGCATCGGTTTAGGATATACTCGGTCCAGTTCAATTCCACTTTGCTGGTAAGGACAGAGGGCCAATTGTGGGTGATGAATGTACTCATTCAGAAGTTGATTTACGCTTTTTTATCCTCCTTTTGTATGATGACATGCCATATCAGTTTAGGAATAGGTCCTCAAATCTTTGGCAAAAAATTTGACTGCTTCCCTGAATCCTCTCTGAGAAAAATGCGACCTTTTTTCATACTTGTTTTTGCCTAGCATGACAACTAATTTAACACTTTACTTATGAGCTAAACTAGTCTAGCATCTTATATATTCTCTCTTTTGAATGATGCCTACTTACTGGAAATCGGTGATAATTCGATCGTCGGTGGGAAATCGACACTTTCCTGTCATATCTTTGAAAAGGGACGTCTGATTCTAAAGCGTATAACAATCGGTAAGAATTGTATGGTCGGCGCGTGTACCTATGTACATCCAGGGCTATGCACGGTATATTACCCGCAATGTCTTATAGGGAAATTGTCCGTTTGACCAAACTATCAAAAGGTAAGTAGCAAAGTGATTGCCCTAATGCCAAATGAAGGAAGATCATAATGGAATCATTGAATGGTCAAGATGGGAATTCAAAACCAGCCTTTTGTTATCCTGCTATTGATGTGGTGTGGTAGTAATTTTGTAGTGACAGCCATTCAGTCAAATCTGATCTTTCTTGTCGAGAATGCCTTAGAAATGAGAGGAGTTGTTGGGTAGATTCCTATTGCCATGTTGATGCTGGTAGCGATTAATTTTCTCCCATTTCGGGTCTGGCTGACTCGCAAAACAGGAAAGAAAACAGGTCATATGATTGGCCTTTTGGTACTGGCAGTGTTTTGATTGCTTTTACTGGGATGTACGCAACGATTTGGTTTTTTGCACTTGTCGTTGTGGCAGGTATCTCTATCGTCACACATTTTGTCTGCAACCGGGCAATGATCCCTGACTGTATCGAGGTGGATGAGTCGTCGACCGGCAGACGCGGGGAAGGCGTCTATTACGGTGTTTGGTTCTTTAGCCAAAGGGTGTTTATGGCTTTAGCATTCTCGATCAATGGAGAAATTCTAGATTACTTTGGCTTTGTTAAAGAAAATCCTGAGGAAATTATCAAACAAATACCAGGAACGCTGACCGGAATTAAATTGGTTGCTGGTCCTATTCCTACTATTATACTAAGCATCATTGTTCTGGCTTTCTATCCTAATTACTGAAAAGAGGTTCGAAGAAATAAAGGTGAGGTTACGTGAGAAAGGACGAGGCTTATGGGCCTGTCTTGCTTGAAGATTTCTGGTTTTTTGATATTTATATATTCTGCTAATTGAGGTTACTTGGTTATGATCAAATTACAAGAGAGACTCTGTTTTATGTTGCTTGGAGGTTTACTCGTCGTCACTGGCCAACTGCTGCCTAGTTTTCTGGGGGTAGATGTTAATGCTGAAGACAAGGAAAGTAAAATTGCTGAATTCGAGGCTATACGTTGCAAAAAGCTGTCTATTATCAACCAGGCTGGCAACGACGCGCTGATTATGGAAACTGACAAACATGGCGGCAACATTTCGCTAATTGATAATTTAGGTGTTAAAAACGGGTACTTTCGTAACGATCAGGATGGGGGTGTATTTGGTATATTGAGCCAAAAGACGCCAATGAGTCGTGTACATATGTCCTTTGGCGGGGTAGAAAATACCGCTTTTGTGTCAGTCGGCTATCAATCAGAGGAAAAAAGCGGTAGTTTAATTCTCTCCCACGACTCCAATGGGGGATCAATAACATTCGTTGATAAAAATGGCATGTACGCAGGGACTTACGGAATTAATGATAATGGCGGGTTAGCTATTTACGACTTTTCAAACCCAAGAAAGAATTAAGATGAAACAAAATTCGCCAGTCTCTATAGTTCCGCTTGGTCAACGTCAGTTGTGTTTGGATGATGACGATATAGATTGGATGGAAAACCTAACTTGGAAGATGCATCAGCCAGCAAAGAAAGGGGCTGTGATCCGGCCTGATCTGTCGCAGGGGATTTTCTCTCATCAGATACGAGCTGCGCCGCTGTGGGATCCCAATGAAAGGATATTCAAGATTCTTACTCTTGGGCGACCGGACGATCTGGAGTTCAATGCTTCGAGCTATTTTGAAAGTCAAGATGGGTTGAATTGGGCCAAACCGGCACTCAATCAGATTGAATACCGAGAGACTACTGAAAATAACTACCTATCAGTAGATCAAGAGGGCGTGCCCATGGATCTAGAGAATTATTCCCTTGCACCCACTTTGGCTGTTTATGACTCGGATACTGACGATCCTTTAGCACGTTTCAAGGGGGCAACTTACATCGGAGGTCTTCAGCGGAACCGATTTCAAAGCGAGCTGGTATTCTTGTGCCAGATGCTCGCCGCTGGCAGATGTTGCATAACGCAACTCCTGTTCCAAGCAGTGATGAGCATAATTGAAGCTATGATTTGGCTACGAGGACATTTATCCTGACTGTTAAACTCGGTGGTACACGTGGAGGACGTGCGGTATCGTTATCGACCAGCCAAGATTGCAAGTTATGGACCGAACCAGAGCTAATTTTCGAAGCCGATGACTTAGATCAGGAACTGGGGGAAAAAACATTCAACAACGTTTGGCCAACCCAAACCTATGTCAGCCTCGGTTTAACAGTCGAGAGGATTACAAAGTTGATGTGTATAATATGGGTGTCTTTCGTTATCAGGGGTATTATCTGGGAACACCAGCTATGTATCATGCCACAAGTGGCGTTAAAAATTATCCCAACACCGATGGGTATCACCTTGTTCAGTTGGCTTGCAGTCGAGATCTAAAGACCTGGCATCGGTTAGGTAATCGAAGCCCGTTCATTGGTCCATCACCCTTGAGTAGCGGTGCTTATGATCTTGCCCAAATTATTGGTTCTTCGAATGTGATCTTGCGGGATGATGAATTATGGTTTTATTATACCGGTTTAAAGTATCGAAACACGTGGGATTATGTCGGGGAATATCCCGATGGTGAGCATATTCCGGTGACTGGATTCGACTCCGACATTGGGGCTATTAATTTGGCAGTTTTACGGCGGGACGGTTTTATCTCGCTTAATGCCAATCATCAAGAAGGGAGATTTTAAACCTGCCCTTTTCTGCTGGTCGGAGGCAAAATTTTTGTCAATCTCAATGCCGGGCACGGTCAACTCAGAGCCGAAGTTATCGATCCAGACGGAAATGCATTGATGAAATCTTACCTAATTAACGAGGATTCCATCTCCGTTGCAGTCAAATGGAAGTCGGGGGATCTGTCTGGTCTTCGAGGAGAAATGATTAGTCTCAGGTTCTCTTTACAGCAAGCAGAATTCTATGCCTATTGGCTTGATGCTTAAAATCCGAAGTGTAAAAATCGAATTTAGGAGTAAATAATGTTTAATGATTATCAGCCGAACCGTTTTGGTCCGGGACGATCTGCGGTTATTAGTCGGCATGGGGCAGTTGCGACCAGCCAACCGCTGGCTGCTCAAGCTGGATTGCAGATCTTACGAGACGGCGGAAATTCCATCGATGCCGCCGTAGCCACGGCAGCGATGTTGAACGTTGTTGAACCGATGTCGACGGGAATCGGTGGAGACGCGTTTATGCTTGTATATCAACCAAAAGATGAAAAGATTCTGGGACTTAACGCTAGCGGCCGAGCACCTTATGCTGCCGAACTGACGTTTTTTGCTGATCAAGAACTAGCATATATCCCAAACTATCATAGCATGTACGCGGTAACTGTTCCAGGGGCAGTTGATGGGTGGGCCACACTTCTTGAGAGATGTGGGACAATGACGATGGCAGATGTCCTGCAACCAGCCATTTCCCATGCTGAAAATGGGTTTCCTGTCAGTCCGCAGATTAGTTTGTCTTGGCAAGCCAGTACACCTCTTCTATCACATTGTCTGGATACTCTGCAGACTTACCTAATTGGTGGTCGTGCGCCAAAGCCGGGAGAGGTGTTTAAGAACATCAACTTAGCTCAGACGCTGCGCCTGATTGGCGAAGGAGGACGTGATGCCTTCTATCACGGTCAAATTGCCGAAAAGATTGTCAAATTCTCCTCTGAGAATGGTGGACTGTTTACCATGCAAGATTTTATCGACCACACTTCGGATTGGGTTGAACCGATTTCGGTTGATTACCGAGGTTATGACGTTTGTGAGATTCCGCCTAACGGGCAGGGGATTGCTGCCCTGATGGCATTGAATATCGCATCTGAATTTGATATCTCAGCCATGGGACATAACAGCACCCAATCGTTGCACTGTTTGATTGAATCCATGAAACTAAGTTTTGCGGATCTGTATGAATATATAACCGATCCAACTTTTGAAAACGTTCCGGTTGATGGTTTACTATCAACTGAATATGCCAAGATCCAGAGTGGCCGCATCAATTCCAATCAAGCAATGCCGAATCCGAACGCAGGTAATCCAAGAATGGGTGATGACACCATATATTTGTCGGTTGTTGATAAAGACCGAAACGTAGTTTCTTTCATTAACAGTCTTTTCCACGGTTTTGGCTCTGGGTTAGTTGCAGGTGATACAGGGATTCTGTTGCAGAACCGTGGTGCTGGTTTTTCATTGGATCCAAGTCACGCAAATTGTATCGCCTCCCATAAGCGCACGATGCACACAATTATACCGGGTATGATTGCTCGGGATGGTGTGCCGTTAGTTACCTTCGGTGTGATGGGTGGACAGATGCAACCTCAAGGACATCTTCAACTGGTAAGTAACTTGATCGATTTTAACATGGATGTTCAATCAGCACTGGATGCCCCGCGTTTTCGGGTCATGGATGATGGTAGCCTCTCACTTGAAAGAGGAATCTCAGATAGTGTCAGCAATCAATTGCGAGACAAGGGCCATCAAATCATGCCGCCAAATACGTTTTTTGGCGGTGGGCAGGCAATTTTGGTTCATCCTGAATACAAAACTCTGATTGCAGGATCCGATCCGCGTCGAGATGGTTGTGCCATTGGTTATTAGGAAATTGAACTTGTACTTTGAGAATAGAAGCAGACTATTTTAGAGAAGATCAGAAAAGGGTGATTTAAATGCCTCAATTAAAATCAGATCAACGTCCTAACCTACTCTATATACATTCGGATCAGCACGCTGCAGCTGTTACCGGTTGTTACGGAGATCCGTTAGTGCGAACGCCTAACCTTGATCAATTAGCCGAACGAGGAGTTCTTCTGGGAAATGTCTACTGTCCTTCTCCGATTTGTGTGCCCTCGCGTATGTCGATGCTGTCGGGTCGCTATCCGTACGAGAACCAAGTGTGGACCAACTCCCATATGCTCGACTCTGGGATCCCGACTTTCGCTCACGCCATGGGCGCTGGTGGCTACCGCCCCTCACTTGCGGGTCGCATGCACTCGGTTGGCCCCGACCAACTTCACGGCTATGCCGAGCGCCTGATCGGGGACCACGGGCCGAACCAGCTTGGCGGTAGCGGCGTCGACCACGGTGAGCTTTCAGGTACCGCCGGACCGAACCGCGTCAGTCTCAGGCTTTCAGGCCATGGCCAGAGCGCCTACCAGGTCCACGACGAGGATGTCACCGCCGCTACCATCGATTACCTCAATCGGCTGGGGGTGAAGAAGCGCGCTGGCCAGCCGGCCGTGCCCTTCTCGCTCTCGGTCGGCTTTATGCTGCCGCATCAGCCCTTTGTCGCCCGGTTGGAGGACTATTGCCACTACTACGAAAACGTCACTCCGCCGAAGGATCCCGAACCCTTTGGCGAACACCTGCATCCCCACATCAAACGCTGGCGCAAAGCCTGCGAGATCGAAGAGGTCAGCGAAGAGGAGATCCGCCGTGCCCGCGCTGCCTACTGGGCTTTGGTCTACAGGATGGACGTGATGATTGGCCGGGTCATCACCGCCCTGCTCGAGAATGACTTGGAGGAGAATACCCTCATCGTTTATATGTCCGATCACGGAGAGCAGGTCGGTGAGCACGGCCTGTGGTGGAAGCAGACCTTTTACGAGGACTCGGTCAAGGTCCCAACGATCCTCGCTTGGTCAGGCCACTTACCTGAGAGCATCCGCTGCGACAAGGTCATCTCCTCGCTCGACCTTAACGCGACCATGATCGACGCCCTAGGTTGCCCTGTTCTGCCCAACTCGCAGGGGCGGAGCTTGCTTCCGCTACTGACCGACCCAGAAAACGCCGAATGGGATAATGTGGCCTTCTCCGAGTTCTGTCAGGACGCGGTCGGGGCTGGCGGCCCCTTCCCCGAAGAGGGTGTCTTCCAGCGTATGATCCGTCGTGACAACTGGAAGCTCAACTATTACCATTGTCAGCCATGCCAGCTTTTTGACTTGGAGGTCGACCCACGTGAACTCAACGACCTAGCCGCCGATCCCGCGCACCAAGAAACAGTCGAAAAGCTCAAGGCCGAAGTCCTGAACGGCTGGGACCCCGAATGGATCTGCGAGCGCATGGCCGAGCTCCGCTCCAACCGGCAGATCCTTGTTTCCTGGGGCCGTCGTGTGCGGCCACCGGACCAGTATCGTTGGAATCTTGAGCCGGAAATGGATTATCTGGACGAGGAGCAGATCTAGGCGCACGCCCATCGCTGTGTTGACTGTGGGTGTTTCCGGGTGCGGGGTTGGTGGCTCTAACCAAACCTCCAGATTTGATGTCGGTGGAAACTATCACTAGAGAGTATAGATTACCTGGATAAATGATGTCCCAAAACTTGAGGAAATTATTTACACTGAAAGGAAAAAATTAGGTGGCTAAAATCACTACGTTTAAAGGCTATGATCGAGTTTCCCCCACGCAGAAACCAAGTGGGAAAGTGTTGCCAAACATTGTAACGGCACGGGATGGTGTGCCGATAAAATATCCCAACTGCGAGGGACTCGGTGTTCGAATCGTTCATCCAGCCAATCCGAATGCTCCGGCTCAAAATATGGGATTAATCATGTTCTATATACCTCCTCATGTTATTTTCGAACCTAGTAGTCATCATACGGAAGAGTGCTACGTTATTTTGAGGGGACAGGGAACGATGACACTAGCTGGAGATGAAGTCGAGGTGAAAGCCGGTATGTTCGTTCATCTTCCTCCGTGGTGTGAACATGGCATAGAGAACACAGGTGATGAAACGCTCGAGGTTTTGATTTGTACGTCACCTCCCAATCCTTAAATTCAGCTTGACATGCGATAGCAATTCAGATGTAATATGCTCTGATTCCAGCTACAATAAATGACCTGATGAAACAGATGCTAAGTTGTTTACGTGGAAAGAAAAAAATCAAGTGTTTAAAATTACAATGAGATGTCGACTGAATTTCCTCGCTCAGAAGCGATTTGGTGGAGGGTGGAGATGAAAGTTAATCTTGCGGGTAAAGTTGCGTTAGTAACTGGTGCCGCACGCGGAATTGGTAAATCAATTGCTAATACGTTGGGAGAAAATGGAGCTGATGTCATCTTTGCGGACATTGATTTTGAGCAAGCAGAAGAAACCGCCTCAGATGCGAATCAAGCATATGATGGGAACTGCAGGCCTTTACAGGTGGATGTCAGGGATTCCGATCAGGTTGAATTCAGTGTCGACACCATCTTAGCTGATTTTGGGCATTTGGATATTTTAGTTAACAATGCGGGTGTCAATACCCTAGCACATCGCGTAAATATAGATCAATTCCCTTTAGAAGAATGGAATCGGATTTTAGAGGTAGATTTAACCGGGGTATTCATCGTGAGTCAATTCGCGTCTAGGCCAATGATTGAACAGAAATATGGTCGGATTATCAACATCGCTTCGGTTGGAGGCATAATGCCTTTACGTTTACAGTGTGCGTTTGTGGCTGCCAAGGCTGGCGTGGTTAACTTGACCAAAGCTATGGCCATAGAACTTGCGCCATCTGGAATACTTGTAAATGGCATAGCTCCTGGTTCGGTGCTGACGGATGGCACAAAGAAACTGTTCTATGGTGATGACGCTAAGTTTCAAGAATCGATGAGAAACATGCTTTCCCACGTTCCGCTCGGCCGTCCTGCCGAAACGGAAGAGATTGCTCATGCTGCACTTTTTCTGGCGGCACCGGAAACTACCTATATCACCGGACATGTATTGGTCGTAGATGGTGGTTGGACTGCTGGGTATATACGCGACTTTTAGTAATTTGATGTGTTCTATGAGAGCTCAATACATTTGTTATTTTGATATTCATTGGTATGTTTGGATGTAGCGGTGGTTCAAATCAAACTAACTAAACCAAAGATCCGAAAACAATCTACCACTATTAGAGAAACCGAAGTTAAAAAATTTACTATTGATTTCGTGGCAGAGGAGGTGTCGGTTAAGGAACTCTTTACTTCCTATGCCACTGTTAGAGAATGAGAAATCGAGGAAATCATGAGCCATTTTCTGAAATCAGAATCACTTGGTTTATTCATGGTTTGGAGCTTTTGGGAGGATTTTTCCGTAATGACTGAATGAGGTAGCATCAAAGACTTTATGAAAGAAATTTTGATTTATACAAAAGGTCTATTTTAGCAATGAAGGAATTGGTTAAGGGAGTTCATGCCCTGTAGTAGTTTCAAAATTGGTCTGGATACATCGAGTCGAGTTGATTGGTTTAGCAAAAATTCCCTCATAATCTTGAAAGGAATCAAGTACGTATGATCCTGGAAACACAATATCAGCACCGAACTGATAGCATTGAGGAGAAAATCCAATTACTTTCGGAAGCATATCGATTAGGTGAGATTGATCTTGCCATGTCTTTGTCTGAATCTATTAAGGATACCCTGACTTTTGAAAGGGAGATTGAAGATCCAGCAGAAAATCACATCCTCGGATTGGAAACGACAGGCGAAGTTAGTGATTTACCAGAATCATGGTTGAAGTGGGCCGAGGGCTGGAAGTTTTTCAAGGTAATAGCTTTAGAGGAAAGTATCGGTTTAGACAGATTTCAGGAACCTGTGGATCTGCCAATCAGTTTTGAAGAGGGGCACAATTTGCAACGTGAGGTTCGTGTCGCTAGACTTGAGGCGACTACTGGACAGCTTTTTGAAACTGTAAGTCAAATTTATAATGAAATCTATCGGTGCGGTAAACGGCATTGCCATCTTACCTTTCTGGCAGATGTACTTGCAAACTCAAGAACAATTTACTTTATTTTCTACGGTAACCCAAACGCCGAATTACCGAACTATCTATCGGACCTTCAGACTGATGGTGAGGGAGTTGGGCTTCGGATTGAAAACCATCATTACGCCGCTGATCTGTCACATCAGATGGGACAATTAGAGCGATTAACCTATAAACGTGCGCATGGGCTGGAGCTTTTTGCTGGTGGGGAAGGTCACGGGGAACCGCCCAATGTTGATTGGGCACACGATTACTTGGCTTCAAACAACTTTCAAAAGTTCCGGGTTACAAATTGGTCCACCTGCCCCAACTATGAGGTGATCAAGGGGCCTGTTTGCGTTTATGTACGTCGATGGGGTTTTCCTCATAGTCCCATCCATCCGTTATTTTCTCCGAGTCGAATGCACATAGATGTTACCTATAAGTTTTATGCTGGGTTACCGTACTTCATCAAAGAAGGTAGGATGGAAGTTATCAAAGATTTTGAGCTTAATTATCTTCGTGACGATGAATGGGTATTTTCAGGGTATGCTTTTACCGACACTGTTTGGATAGACAGCGATGGGAAACTACATGAGGGCGAGGTGCCAAGTTCACATCAGGATGACCTGTGGGGAGTTGGTTTCTTCAATCAACAAAGCCGTGACGCGTTTATTGCAATTTGGTTAGAACATCAGGCAGAAAATTTCGATGTCCTCTATCATAGCGGCGCGCCGACCTTGAATTATAATGGGCATGGACAACTCTGGAGTCGCTGGGCGGCAAGAAACAGTCCGCGGTTCCGTGCCGGAACTTCTCTCAGACAAAAAAACGCTTATCTGATTTCACCCTATTTTGTGCAATCCGGAAGAAAGGAAGTTCAGGATGTTCGCCTTAGTCTGTTAAATCCGCTTAAAGTAAATGCGGAAATTAATCTTGAAAATGAATTTTTCCACCAAATACCTTCGAAATCTCGGGGGCGACTTGTCACGAAAACAGAAAATACTACGGCAATCAAGCAAAGTGTTTGGAAAGCCCTTCGATCCGTTAGAGATGAAATGTTTTATGCGGTTGATGCAAACGTTGTAGATATGGGATATATCTATGACGTAAGTATACGAGGAGGTATTATACATATATTGATGACGATGCCGCATCGTGGAAGGCCCAAATACGGTTTTATTGCTAACCCGATACGAGATCGGTTGCTCAAATTGGATGGCATTCGAGAGGTTATTGTCGATTTCACTTGGGAACCGAAATGGTCTCCGGCGCGTTTAACGGATGCAGGCAGGCGGGCTATGGGACTGTCTTTTCTTTAAAAAATTAAAATCAATATACTGTTCCCACGTAGAACTAAAAGGAGAACAAAATTGAGAATTATTGATCCACACGTTCATGTCTGGAAGAACGATCCAGAATTTCCTTGGGCACCAGAGACGCAGAATCCTCCTCAGGAAGACGCCACACCGGAGATGTTGCTTAAATTGATGGACGAAAACAGCGTTGAGAAAACCGTGTTAGTTCAAGTCATTCACTATCGTTGGGATAACAGTTACGCCATACATGCCGTAAAAACTTATCCCGATAGATTCATGGCCGTTGGTCGTATCAATCCAGAGGACCCAGATGCACCTGATCATCTGAGTTACTGGACAGAAGAACATAGGCTTCATGGTGTTCGCTTAAGTCCATCGGTAGGTGCCTCCGGTGATTGGTTCGCTGGTCCACTGATGGATCCAATTTTCGGACGTGCAGAACAATTGGGCGTTCCTATGCTGGTTTTAACACGGCCTGAAAGACTAAAGGATCTCGCCGATATCCTAGATCGACATGGAGATCTAGATGTTGTCGTTGATCACATGGCAGATTGTTCACCGGATCAACCAGAAAAACTCGAATTGCTCCTTGACTTGGTAACCTTTCCTAGAGTTTATGTGAAGATTAGTCACACATGGTCAATTTCCAAAACAGCCTATCCATGGGTCGACACACATGATATGGTTAAAAAAATCTATCATACATTTGGCGGAAATCGGATTATGTGGGGTACGGATTGGCCTGTGTGCTTGAGTAAAGCATCTTATGCACAAGCACTAACTGTTGTCAAAGACGAAATGGATTTTTTTACGCCCGAAGATCGAGAATGGATGCTAGGCAAAACGGCTCTCCGAATCTGGAGATTCGATGATTAAATCCGTTGTGAAATGAATAATTCATCATCTAATAGATTGGGGAATCAACAAATCAAATGAAGATGGATATCAGGAAGTCATTGAGCTTGACCTCATAATTCCCTCCGAGCTTGTTTTCTATTGAAGATGCAGAAGGGCAAGTCCAATTAACCCACATAGTTAAGAAACTTACTATTGCTTTTATGTATCTTGTCGTATTTATTTTTATCGGCTGCGGTGAAGATGACGGTATATCTGAAAGTACCCTTGGGAGACTATCTAGAAAAAGGATAGTTCCATGATGTTGCTGATTCTGATGGGTCGCTTTGAAGTGGGGGATCATTTGGATAATAATATGGAAGACTTTCTACCTGTTCATAAGGTTGAACTTGATGCTTTCTATATAGATATTTATGAAGTTACTATCGGCCAATTTAAAAAGTTTGTCAGTCAGACAGGATACGGCCTTAATCGCTGGAACGGTGTATCGGATTGCTCCGTTACCAACAATTATTTCATGGTTTATGTTACGTGGACTGATGCTAAGGCGTACGCTAAATGGGTAGGGAAACGTTTGCCTACAGAAACAGAATGAGAATATACCGCACGAGTTGGGGTGACGAATAAGCGTTATCCGTAGGGGGATGAGCTTTCGCGTGATAATGCGAATTATGAAGGCGTTGAAGGCAGTGATCATTAGGATGGAGAAACCACATCTGTTGGTGGTTTAATGCCGAATGGCTATGGGATTTATGATATGATTGTTAACGTTTGGGAGTGTTGTGTCGATTAGTATGGCGATATTACAGTGGATCCCAAAAGGACCAAAGATGGGTGATTACCATGTGCTATGTCGAGGTTCTTGGTCAGACCACAGTTGTGGCTTGCAGGTAACATATCGTTACGAATACGAACCGACAGCTGATTATTATCTGAGGGCGTTGTGTTTCAGAATTACTCGAACCTTAATTAGATCGTATTCATTTTGGGTGTGTCCAGCGAAAGAATGTGGGAAATTCCATTCCTTCTTGAAGCAACCTCTTGAAGCAGTGTTTAGGCGAAAGATTAAAGAAATGCCAGTCAGCAAAAGCCAGTAATGCCCCGGAATCTTCTTCTCCCTGATAGTGTCCCCCCTCTCGAATGTGGATACCATTTCGTTCAGGCACTCCAAGAAAATCGTAAATCGGCTGGGTAGCTGAAAACGAAGCATACGTGCCTTCTGGATTTGCCCAGAGGTCGTCTCGGCCCTCTGTCCGTAATAATGGTCGTGGTGCGACAAGTCCCATCAGGAAATGTTGATCAAAAGGTAAATCTTTTTCGTGTCCTGCCCATTTCTCAAAATCAGGATGAGTCCATGTCCACCATCGTTTCCTGTCGGTGAGAGCAGCCAAATCTTCGCAATCATCCCCCAGCGCGAGGTACGATCCAGCTCCCGCACACCCAGACCCAGCTGGGTTGACAATAGCAATTCGATCATCAAGCGCCCCTGCCAGTAAAGCCGTTTTGCCATTTCTAGAGTGTCCTGAGATCATAATCTGTTTTTTGTCAACACTTGCTAATGTAAGGATATACTCTAACAGTTGTAAAGCTCCCCAAGCCCAAACTGAAATTGATCCCCAAGAATATTTGCCCGGTTCTAGTTTCTCATAAGCTTGTCGAACTGGACCGACAATTGGGTTACCCATTTCTATTGGTTCTAACTGGTTGTTTTCATAACAGATCATCATATAGCCACTTTGGAGGAGATCATGAAACACCGATTTTCCCACATATATCAGGGCAGGAATCCCATTTCGACCAAAACCTTCGACTGACATTTTGCGCTTTTTTACTGCTTCTAAAGATGGAAATAAGACTGTGACATTCATACCGAACTTAATCTCGGGCTGGTCTCTTTTGGGCACGAATTCAAAATATAATTCCTCCTGAGTTTCACCACCGTCGAGCATCTTGGATTCTAGATGCTTTATTTTTACCTCTTCAGGTGAGCTTGGTATGGATCCATACTGGATGTTGATCATCATATCTTTAATTTCTTGTCGGCGCTGATTCCAGTTTTCTTCAGTGACAACGCGACTACCATCTTTCATCAGAAAAGGATTTGGTAATTCTTTAATTAATTTCATGCGATTTCAACCTTACTTATTCCTTAGAATTCAACTACTAGACCTCTTGCATAAGTCAGGATTTGAGTTTGAGTTCAAGATTGTAGATGGCAGCAATCAAATTAAAGCGGAGTGAAAAACGTCGTCGTC
>JYMV01038878.1_pt1 | contig 42808 bp, 38 predicted proteins | sample 338911 | NCBI WGS metagenome assembly JYMV01 (sample SAMN03354496, study PRJNA234377) | hydrothermal vent metagenome | biome: Deep sea; feature: Hydrothermal plumes at the Eastern Lau Spreading Center, Western Pacific Ocean; material: Seawater | place: Tonga | collected 2009 | depth 2000 m m | reverse complement strand
AAATGTATAGTCGCGCCCGGCAAAGCGTTGACGAGAAACCCAAATCCAGTCGGTTACAATTGCCTCGACCGCACCACCCTGCAGAGCGACAGCCGTAGCATTCTTTCCGCCAAACCCCTTAACTAACAAGTTATACCCTTCTTTAAAATCAAGCTTGTGATGTTTAACTACGTTAAGTTCCCAGTTAACCGTTCCAAACTTCAACACTCCCACCGTAACTTGAGGCTCTTTAGCAATTGAATTTTGGAGACCTGTCAGACAAACGATGATCAGGGTTAATATCCCTACAGACATACTTATCCGAAAAATTTTCATAAACAAAAAATACCCCCGGATTTACTTTGAAAGCAAAACTTATCTCCCGTATAGGCATCATCGCTAACTTTACACATCTTTTTTTGTCTAAATTTGATGAAACAGACTAACAATAATCGCAGGAGGTTAAACTCTATCTTATTGAAAATAAGCATTTTATTCACTAGTAGTCAATTTTCGCCCAACCATTCCCCGTGCCGGATCATAGGCATAAATAGCAGCACCCAAAAAGAAAATCAGTGAAATCAAAGTATACAGGCATGCCTCCCAATTAAATTGCGAGTATAAAGCAAATCTGATCAGTTCAACAGCATAGTTAAACGGGTTTAAACTGCAAATCTGGTAAATGAGATAACTACTCTCGCGTATTTTCCACAATGGGTAAAGGGCCGAAGACAGGAATAACATCGGAAAAATTACGAAATTCATTATGCCGGCAAAATTTTCCAATTGCTTGATAAGGGAAGACAACACCATTGCAAATGCACCAAGCATCAATCCGACAATGAGTAAGGCAGGTAGTAACCAAATATAACCCATTAGCGGGTTCATGAAGCCAAACACTGCAGCAATCAACAAAAAGGCATAAACCTGCAATACAGAGACGAGAGTTCCAGCTATAAGCTTGCAAATAAGTAAATACCAACGAGGAAGGGGGCTCACCAGTAAGGTTCGCATACTGCCCATTTCGCGATCATAAACCATGGAGAGAGAGCTCTGCATACCGTTAAAAAGCTGAACCATTCCTATAAGTCCTGGCACAATATAAACTTCGTAGGGAATATAGGTCTCGTAAGGGGGAATAATTGATACGCCCAACGCTGAGCGAAAACCCACTGCAAAGATAAGCAACCAAACGAGGGGACGTACGAGTGCGGCAATGAACCTTTCCCGTTGATGTATGAAGCGAAGCGTTTCGCGAACGAGTACACCTGTCAAACACAGGGAGTAGTGGGATAAACTCATTTGGAAATTCCCGTCGTTAGGCGCTCGAAAGCTTCTCCAATATCTTTACTACGGGTTTGTTCCAGCACCTCTTTCAAAGAGCCGTCAGACATTTTGGAACCTTCGTGTAAAACAATTACGGTATCGGTATCACGAACTTCATCAATCAGATGTGTAGCCCAAAGTACCGCTATACCATCTTCTGTCGAAAGTTGGTGAACATGATCAACAATATCGCTTCTTGTTGGGACATCCAAACCCACGGTAGGTTCGTCAAGCAACAGCAAATTAGGTGAATGCAATAATGCTCGCGCAATTTCCACACGCCTTCGGTGACCTCCGTTTAGATTTCTCACGCGTTCATCAATTCGGTCTGCCATATTCAGTCTGTCGAGCTCGATCGCCATGCGTTCCCCAGCGTCAGATCTCATTAATCCATGCAATGAGGCATGATAATGAAGGTTCTGTCGAACAGTTAGGTCAAGATCTAAAGTTGGTAATTGGAAAACCACACCTACATGACGAAGGGCAAGATAGGGGCTCTTATCTAGGCTATTTCCCTGAATCGAAATACTGCCCTTTTTTGTATGATACAAACGAGTGATCAAGGAAAACAGCGTACTTTTGCCGGCCCCGTTAGGACCTAGCAGAACCTTAAATTCCCCTGTACCGACAGTGAATGAAATTTGATCAATTACTTTTGTTTGCCCAAAGCTATGGCTCACTTCATTAACATCTAGGGAATATTGAATTTGGAAATCCATATTTACTTAAATCAAAAAAACAAAGGTCAGGATTTTTATAATCTTTTTAGAACGCACAGTATTGGTCCTGGAATGTTATCTATTTCACTATAATTTGTCCTAGCATTCCGCTCTCACGGTAGTTCTCCACATAGAAATCATACTTCCCTGGACGAATAGGCAGAAAGTACACGTCAATCTCACCTTCTTCATCAAATTCCAAGGAATAGATCCCACCAAATGGTTTCACCTCTTTTTTCTCGATCACGACCTGACCAATCCAGACGTTCCGGGACAACTTTGGAAAAACGAAGCTATATTCGTCACGTCCGTCCGATATGATACGCCAACGATAATACTTTCCGGTCTCTAAGAGGTATTTTTTTATTGAGAAGCCTTTCTCAGCATTAATCTTAAGTTCCTCAAGACGTTCCGCGCGACGAGCCAAATTACCTTTTCCGGAAGCCTCATGTATCAATAAAACGGTTACACAAAAAATCGAAATAATTGCGACACCTATTGACTTCATTCGACGTGGATAAAATTTCAATTTGTAATTTGGCATTTTGACTCTCCATGATCGTAACCCATAGTATCTAAATTATTGATCTGGTGTAAAAATCCATCAATAGGTGCTCGTGCGATTACTGCATTGTGGGTATGCAATAGGATTGGCTGCCGCAATTGGTTATTCCACGCCCTGTAGCTGCTTGGGTTTCCTTTATAGGTATCGATAGTAGTGCCATCATCAATCAAAAATTGTCGTATAACGTTTATATCTTGCGATTGCGTCTTTCGGATTGCACTGATTACCGATTTAATTCCGATCCAGGCAGCCCAATCTTCACTTCTCATGTGACGGTTCTTTTCGATACGGGCGAACCTTTGATTAAGTTGCGGTGCCCCGTGACGTTCCCATGTCCAGTGCCACGCTACGGGTGTTAGTCCTTCGTCGCCGACCATCGGTCGAGGCAGGTAAGTCTGGTAGGCAACGTAACGACTGAATTCACCTTGACTATCTGCTACAAATACAACGTCGTAATCAACACCACCCGTTAATAATGAAACGTTTGACTTGGAGCGTTCTCGGGGATCATTTGAAAGGGTAAAGTTTCGGTCATCAACGATGTCTATTCGGAGTCTACGGGCAGAGGAAACAAATGCGTCTGCATAGGCATGATCGTTCTTCTCCGGACCACGCAATAGCAAAACGTCCTTCCAACCACGTTTCACAAGGTACTGCGCTAAGGCGTCTGTGAGCATTCGATAACTAGGAACTGAGTGGTAAAGGTTAACAGAACAATTTTTGTTACGAAGATCATTATCACGATTTCGAATATTGAATAATAGAACCGGCTCCTTCTTGAATTCTTTTGTTATCACGCGCAAGGTTTGGGCGGGGATATCAAGGAGAAAGACTTTAACACCATTGTTAATTAGTGACTTAATAATAGATATATAGTCCCCATCTACTCGTAGAGATTTTTCAATAAGTTTAAATGTGATGCCAAGCGAACGACTCAATATACGGCTTTCGCGGATAGCTACCTTAGCTCCGGAAATCGATGGATATTGTTGCCTCAAGGTAAGACCGGTATACCGTCGTTTAGTGAGATATCGAGGATCGTCTTCAGCCATTAAATATGCAAAGACAAAGTTCTTAGAGTTCGCTTCAGTTGCCGATATCAACGCACAAAATGTGAATGCGCTGACCAGATATTTGATAAGACGGATCACCTTATCATTCGTCGTCGATTAGGATGGCGTACGGCACCATGCCCACTGGAACAGATTTTATAGTCCTACCGGAAGCAGTTTCGATAACAGTTATGTCATCGGAAAGACCATTGGCAACATAGAGAATTTTTCCATCATTCGTTAATGCCAAGCCCCAAGGTCGTTTTCCGACAAGAATGTAATCACGTACTTTGCGTGATTTAACATCAACTACTGCAACGTGGTTCGCACGTCCCAATGCAACATAGGCAGTCCGTCCATCCTTGGTTATTAAAACATCTACTGGTGTTACTTGTTCGCGGCGAAATCCTGTGGGCCGAAACTCTATATCTGCAATAACTTTTAGAGTCTTAATATCTACTATATTAACCATGCCTGAAAGTTCAGCGGAAACCCATAGTTCCCGGTCATCAGGTGTCAAAGCAAATCTCCGCGGACGGACATCGGTTGGAATATCCGCTATCAATTTACCAGTCTTTACATCTATAACGTGAACAAGATCTGCCGCCTCCGAGGCGACGAATACTAACTTTCCGTCCGAAGTAATCTGCACGCCCTCAGGTTCCTCACCTGTTTCAAACTCCGCTAGTTGTTTTTTGGTTTCTACATCAAATACCGTTGCCGTTGCATCTTCTTCATTTGAGATATAAAGGTGCCTGCCGTTAGGATGAAGATCGAATGTTTCTGGTTCTTCAACGCCCCGAATACGTCCCACAAGTTTTTGACTGGCTACGTCATAGATAGAAATTTGAGAGTCATCGGCACATCCAACGTAGAATTGGGTTCGATCTGCACTAAAGTGCATGCCACGTGGCCGACGACAAGTCTTAAGAATTTTTATAACTCGGTGATTTGTGTCTAACACTGTAATCGTATTGCTTTTCTCATTACTTACAAAAACCAAATTGGTTCCTTTCGGGTAAGCCGAACCAAAACTCATCAAGGCAACAAATAGAAAAGAAAAGAAAATTATAATTTTCACAACCTTATCCCCACAGTGACTCATAGGGTAAACAAAATGTAATTGTTACGTCAAATTCAACTATATAGTCGGAATTCGAATTAATAGAAATACAACAAAGTTTTCAATAATTGGTAATTTCAACAATTTTGGGGTATTTAATTTCTTCGATTATTCAAAGACCTAGGGAAAATAAATATAAAGAATTCATGTTTGTTTAGTTTACCGCGTTAAAATTATTGAGAATTGAGATGGCCATCAACTTAACAAAAAAATTTAGGTTCGTTAATCTGGCTAAACTAAATTTAGCTGTTTTTACTCTTATCTTTTCGGTTCCAGTATACGGAGAACAACTTACACCTCCAATTCCTAAGGCTCCTGGCGCCGAGTTCCGTCAACTAAATCAGCACCTATTTGAGGCCGCCAAAAAAGGGTACGTAAAGGAACTGAAACAATATTTGGAAGCAGGTGCTTCAGTAAAAGCAAGGGACCGCTTTGGTAACACGGCACTACTTATTGCCGCGCGTGCTAACAAAATTAAGTCAGTAAAAACATTGCTAGAGTTTGGATCTAAAATAAATCATCAAAACCTAGTTGGCAGTTCTGCGCTCCTAAGGGCAGCAACTGCAGATCGCAGGAAGATCGCAAAATTTCTTGTTGAAAATGGCGCAAATGTTATCCTTGCAAATAAAAAAGGCGTCACGCCTATTATTGCCTCAGCATTTAATGGTGACCTTAAGCTTTTGGACTTCCTTATTGTAAGGGGTGGGAGCATCGAAACAATTGATAACACTGGTAAATCAGCGATCGTCTATGCGGCAGCCAGGGGTGATACGGAAATCGTTACCAGACTTCTTGACAAAGGAATAGACCCCAATACTCAGTACGGAAATGATCTTACAGTACTAATGTGGGCGGCAGGTTTTAGTAATGATGTACCGGAGAATGAGGGTGAACAAACCGTAAGAGTGCTTCTCGAACACGGTGCTAAGGTTAATGAACGTGATAACCGCGGTTGGACTGCCCTAACAATTGCCGCAGAACGAGGACATTTAGGCGTAGTTAAATTACTTTTAGCAGAAAGAGCTGACCAGCATCTCCGGGCAAAAGACGGCAAAACAGCTTACGCCGTCGCACGACAATCTGGTCAAAATGCCATTGCCAAGTTACTCAAACCTTAGTTGAATTGAAAATTGCAATTTTAATTTATCTACATGTTACCCAAATATTCTGCTAACGCGGCGATGTCTGCGTCACTGAAGGAAGACATGAGAGATCCCTTGGCTGGTGAGTTTTTTCTTATTTTCTTCTTAAAATCCAACATGGTTTTTTTAAGATACTTTGGTTGTTGCCCAGCCAGCCTTGGAACGCGACTGTTACCAGTATAAGACCCCAAATGGCAGGCTACACATTGTCCAGCTGACGCTGCCATTTCCCCTTTACGTACGATATCAGGGTTACCTTCAAATTGTATACGGGGCCACTTTTGTTCAGAAAAGTATTTGGCTAGAGCCATTAGAGTTGTTTTATCCAGCTCCTCAACAAATGGTTCCATAACCTCACTTTTTCTCATTCCCTTCTTAATATCTTTTAGTTGTACATAAATATAATAAAACTCCTGACCAGCGAGGATGGGGATATTAACTTCTTTCGGGAGACCCTTTTCCCCATGACAGGTTGCACAAGTTTCCAAGGTTTCGCGAATGGTCTCATACTCATCAGCGTGAACAGTTGGAAGGGTGACCATGACCCAAACTAAAAACCCAAAAATAGCCAGGGTTTGTCTTTTAAACGTGATTTTCATATCTGTATTAATTTCCTTTGAAAAAAAATCATTTTACCTACACTGATCTTTTGGGAACCATCGTACCCGACACTTGAGACATTCCTCTGTACCAAGAATTATACCTAAAAAAAACAAAAAAAAGCGGTCCCTTTGCAGGGACCGCCATACAAAATATTTTGATTATTATGTGTTAATCGGCAAGAGTAAACGCAATAATATTATTTCCGCGCTTATAATTCAGTTGGACGTTTCCACCCGCACCAACAACAATATATTGTTTGCCGTTAACTGTGTAAGATGAAGGTGGAGCGTTCACACCGGCACCAGCTTGGAATTGCCATAACACATTTCCGGTTGCAGAGTCATAGGCCTTAAACAAGCCATTCCCTTCTCCCGCAAATGCCAGACCACCTGCCGTAGCAAGTATGCCCCCAATCATTGGTTGTTGGGTTTTAGCCTTCCACCTGATCTGACCGGTGTTGTAGTCAACAGCCGTCACATTACCCCATTGTTCTTCGTTTGCGATAACCTTGAAGGCGCCACCAAGCCATAGTTTACCACCAGGGTATGGCGTGCTTTCGACGTGGTATGTCATTGGTTGATGAAGATTAATGGCATAAACGAGACCAAGGTTGGCATCCACGGTCATCGGAGACCACTCAACCCCACCGTTAGCACCGGGCAGCATCCGCTTACCGTCTTTTGTCGGAAGAACCCACATGTTTTCTTGTGGAACCATCGCTTCTGAAAAACGGATGAGACTGCAGTCATCTGCATTATGGACATAGACGTGACCAGTTTTCCCGCCGTGTAATACGCCCTTTACAGTTTTGCCGTTCTTGTCTTTGACATGTGTAAGGATAGGAGGACTTACAGCGTCCAAATCCCAAACGTCATGAGCAATATATTGAAAATGACACACATACTTGCCGGTATCTAAATTAACCGAAATCAAAGAATTAGTGTAAAGGTTGTCACCTGGCCGAATGGAACCGTCTAAATCAGGTGACGGGTTACCGGCGACGAAATAGATCCGGTTGGTCTCTAAGTCTACCGCAGGGTTTTGCCATACACCGCCACCAACAGTCTTATAGGGGTCACCCAATTTTTTTAGTGCGGCTTTTTCGGCAGCGATATCTCTGTGCATATCTCGGCCAGTAGCATCATTTTTTGCCCATACGCCGACAGATATCTCGGGTGTCGTGTGGAAGGTCCAAAGAAGCCTACCGGAATTTGCATCGTAGGCTTTTACGAAGCCGCGAATACCGTATTCGCCGCCATTTGTACCAATCAAGATCTTGCCATTAACAGCCGTTGGAGCCATTGTTTCCGAATAGCCAAGTTCTGGATTTGCAATCTGTGTATCCCAGACCTTCTTTCCTGTCTTGGCATCCAAGGCAATCAAGCGCGCATCTAGTGTCCCCATAAACACTTTGTCCCCGTACGCCGCAACACCGCGGTTATTAGGTCCACAGCAATAGGTCGTGATAGGCCCCATCTTGTGCTTGTAATGCCAAATTTGCGAACCAGTAGCAGCATCCAACGCATAAACATGGTTAAATGACGTTGTTACATACATCACCCCATTGATCACCAGTGGCGATGTTTCCATGGATTCAACGATTTCCGTTTGAAAAATCCACGCCGGGCGTAGATTTTTGACATTTGACGTGTTGATTTGACTGGCCGGATAATAACGTGTTTGAGCATAATTCCCATTGGTATGTAAAAAGTTATTGGCGTCTGCACCAGCCCTATTCATCATATCTTGTGTGACAGTAGCCATATTGCCATACAAGGTTTCACCCTTCACCTCTTTAGCTACAAACGGATTTGCGGATATTGCAAAAACCGCTAATCCAACCAAAGCTGAAAAAAACATAGATTTACTGCGTCTCATGTTTAATCTCCCGTTGTTCTTACAAATTAGGGTACGGTTTGCGATACATTCGGTGTCCGTCCTCAATTTTCATTGTCAAAAGGTTCTCCTTTAACAGGGAAATATACTAACACTTTCTCACATAAAATGAATACAATTATTTTAGTATGTTCAGGAAGTTAACGCCGCGCGCAGGTATTGGGTCAGTCTGTGCACGATTGTTGCTATTCGATTAGGCTGTGAGATAATAAATCGTAAAAGGATTTCCCAGGCGTCTTGAAACACTCGCTAGAACTTAAACCAACGCTGCAACGTATGGCGAATGTGCACGAACATTCTCATCCAAGTGATAGGGCATGTTAACAGGCGGCGAAGCACGCTGCGTGCAATCCATGCGTTCGCAGGTTCTGCAACTAACACCTATTTCCTGAAAATGCTCGGGTCGCTCCAAATCGATTGTATCAGAATAAACAAATTCATTCGCATGACGCACCTCGCAGCCAAGGCCAATCGAAAGGAAACGATATGGCATACCAAATCCGACGCCCGCCTTACGCACAGTACGGGCAATGCAGAAGTAAGCCATACCATCCGGAAGCCGGGAGACTTGAGCCTTTAAAACACCCGGTTCCATAAATGCCGAATAGACATTCCAGCGAACACACGCGCCTCCATGCCGAGGAATTGGCAGTCCTGAGAGACTGAACCGTTTTGAGTTGTTGCCAGCGATGTCGACCCGCAACATGTGTAGAGGTACACCCCTAGCATCGGGCCGGTTGAGCGTAGTCATTCGGTGACAAACTTGTTCAAAACTAGCGCGTAACTACAACGAACACGGTATGGCGGGATACTCGGAGTTACAACAGGCTGAGTTGGCTGCAGAAGGGCACGGCTACACCGCTACCCGCCACCAGCACGAAGTCGGAACCAGCTATTTCGACGCCGTTAACAGCACAACGGTGGCTGGCCATGCCTCGACTACAGCGATGGAAGAAAGTGCCGAATCCGCTCAATTCCATGCCACGTAAGACCGGCGCGATCTTGGGGCCGCTGCAAGAAATCAAATCTCCGGCGGCCCCAAGTAATTAGCGTATACGGAAGCAGACTATGATGGATCAGGATTTTTGAATATCAGTTCAATGAAATAGGACGAGCCATCACTACAAGTTTTCCCCTGGAACCCTTCGGTCACATTTTTGTCATACAAGGGTTACAACCTTAATATCTCCTCTAACTTCTTAGTTTGTTTCTAACTCAAATTAAATTTTGTTTGAAAGTACACAGTTCGCGCTCATGCAGCCTTTCTAAATAAGCAGAGAGAACAGGGAATGTTTCCAGGTGCCCCGCACTCCGAGCCCAATTTACGGTAAAACCAACGATAATATCGGTTACCGAAAAATTAGACCCTGTCAGGTAGGGGGTCTCGTTTAGGGTGTTTTCCAGCACTGCCAGACCGGCAATTATTTCCTCGGTATTTATTGGTAAAACTGCCGCAACACGCTTTTCAGCAGGATAAAGGGACTTATGTTTAGATGAACTCCACAAGTACCCCTCTATCTCAGTGAGCGCGAAAGAACACCACTGCTCATGTAAGGCTCGCTGCCGGGAACCAACGGAAGCGATCAAATTTTTATTGGGATAAAGATCGCAGAGGTACGTACAAATAGCCGTCGATTCAAACAAACTCTCGCCACCAATTACGATAGCCGGGAGTTTTCCTAATGGCTGCATCTTCTTTAACTCTGCAGTACCGATAAGAGAGCCATTATCGACGTAATCAAAATCCAAACCGAGCTCTAATAATGTCCATCTGCAGCGACTCGACCGGGTAGTACCGGTCCCATATAAAGTGATTTGTTTATCCATCTGGTGTTTTCCTACACGTGCCAGGCGTAGATTATACTCCTAGCTTTTGGGTCCTATCTTATTTAAACTTACAATACAGTTGTAGCGCTTCAGCACTCTTGAAAGTGCAAACCGGGGGAAGTGGAATAGATTTGGATCGCATTATTCCGCCACCGTCCCATTTGATTTGATAGAACTTGTTGCCCGAAAATCGTACCCATTTGCAGTTGAAATTGATTATTACAAGATTAAAACAATCTTACCCTGAGCATGTCCAGTCTCAAGCATTCGGTGGGCATTTGCCACTTGATCAAATGGCAAGACTGTCCCTACCTGTGGGACCAAAGATTTGTCGGCAACCATCTTCGCCACTTTCGGCAAGGCGCCAGCGATGTCATTGACTTGCGCAATTGTCATCGAGACCCCAAATTGACCGGACAAATCTTCAATTGGTGCCGCGTTAATACATGTCATATGTCCACCTGTCTTCAGGACCTCATAAGATTTACGGTGTACGTCTCCGCCCATGGTGTCGTAAACAACATCAACGTCACTCAAGGCCAAAGTAAAATCTTCCTGGTCATAGGCAACGACCTGTTCTGCACCGAGGGATCGTACATAGTCTGAATTTGCAGCACTGCAGGTAGTGGTCACCCTCGCTCCGAGATGTCGGGCAATTTGGATGGCGACGCTGCCGACGCCTCCAGCACCCGCGTGGATGAGTATGTGTTTGCCCTTTAATCCGCTGGTGTACTCTTCCAAGAACGCGATCCAGGATGTCACCGCGACAAGGGGATAGGCTGCCGCCTCCGTAACTTCAATATGGTCTGGTTTTGTTACGGCATGAGTAAACGGAATGACAATCTCCTCAGCATAACAGCCAAGGCCTCGGGGCATCATGAAAGACACTTCATCACCCGTCCGCCATTTTCCCGCATCTTCTCCTACTTCTTTGACCACACCCGATCCATCTCGCCCGAGGATAGCAGGAAAACTCAAAGGCATAGAATCCGAGAACATCCCGGCACGCATTTTCCAATCTAGGGGATTGACGCTTACGGCCTTAACCCTGACCTTAATTTCACCGTAACTTACTTCTGGTGCGCTGATCTCACACATCTCAAAGACGTCCGTGCTACCGTAATCTATAATTTGAATGGCCTTCATTTATTTTCCCCGCCTGTGATCGATGCAATTTACCTAAACTTATAAAATTTTTCGGAATTCCGCCAATGCGGCATCTGGCGGCAGGGAGTAATTCGAACGTCGGCTCACACCCAAGCCATCGATGCGCTTCAAGCGCACGGCCATCTCGGCCATCTTCACCAACACGTTTATCCCATTCATCACTGGCGCTCCATCAATTGTCAGTGGGGCTTTACGTGATAGCAAAAGCATGGGCAATCCGCCGGCGGGGATCAACACGTCAGCGCCTTGATCCAACAATGAACGTGCCTGTTCCTGGAACTGCTTCCAAACGTCTTCAAATGCGTCTTCATCGGCCAAGGCCTGCATATAGTCGGAGGGGGACGTGTTCATAGCGCGCACCCCAATCACCCGCTCTGACAGCCCGGCAAGTCTAATTTGGTCCTCATGCCAGGGAATAAACACCGGATCGATTGTGACCAATCCAATTTTGCGGCCAAGTGTGCAGCTATAGAGCATGCTGGCCTCGCCCAGAGACATAGCCGGTATTTCCAGCATGGCTTTGATTTCGTGGATACCCGCCTCCTGAAAATGGCCCATAACAAACGCGTCGTAACCGTCCTCTTGCGCTTTAAGTGCATTAGCCATTGCGCGTAGCGAACATCGAAGTTCCTCAATTGCGTGGAGATGGTTTGCGGGTGGAACAATTCCATGAAACTCGACAGTTACCCCATCACCCGCGATCCCATTCAAGTGCGACTGAAGTTTGTCGACATAGATCTTATGAGCATCTGGATCTGTGAAGCCCTGATACCAAATTCGTATTGTGCCATTGTGGTAAGTCATAATGCATTCCTCCAACTTGCCCCCTAGTGGAAAAATGGGTAATGCATTGTTTGGCAAACGTCGAGACGAAATTTAGTCATGCTTGGTGAGGTTCCACGAATGCTATATTATATTTCGCCATGAATTTACATGAATTACTGCGTTTGTAACTGACGTCATGACTGTCGCGTACTTTCTCGATATCACAGCAACTCCTGAAAATGTCGATCCGCTGCGGGAACTCTACCGGAATTTAGTTGCTCCAGACTTGCTTAAAAGAGACGAAGTTGAAAGTGTTCACCTATTCGTCTCGGATAAAGCGGAGAGGCTGTTCGACAGTGACCAAAATCCACCGGAACTATCCCTGCAGGTGGATGTCAGAAGTATAGAGAGCCTGCAGGAGATATTTGCCGGTTCAGATTTAGCAACACTTTTCCCTCTTCTGGACGGTTGCAAAGCAACCCAGGATTGTTTTGAGCCTATCCACTTTCCGGTTGCTGACGAAGCTGAACCCCTACCCCGTCGAGCCTTGCTGTCTTATAATGTTCGCTATTATCAACCTGTTGGCGAAGTTAAAACCTTTATCGAATTTTATTTGACCCATCATCCTCAGATACTCGCCGACCTACCTTTGATCCGGAACATACTATGTTACTTGCCCATCCAGTTGGATGATCAAATCGGTTTCCCCGGCACGAGTTGCATAATAGGAAATGAAGTCGTTTTTGACACTTTCCAGGATTTCCGTGCCGCCCAATTGTCGGATGTGAGAGTACGTTTGCGTGAAGACATGCACGCCTCTCCAGTCCCTGCCGGCCCCAACACGCACTTCGCCTTTAGGCGAGAAGATTTTTTTAAATAATAACCAAAGCCAAGTCCACTAAAGAGACTTTAGCCGATCTTCCAAAATATGGCGCTGGATTTTACCTGAGGTGCTGCGGGGGAGGTCATCCAATTCGATAAAATGGATTTCCTTGGGTAATTTATAGTTTGCGATACGGCCCCGACACATGTCAATCACCTCATCCTTTGCGAGGGTTTCATCATTGCGGGCGGCAAAGACCACCGGCACCTCACCCCATTTCTCATCGGGTTTCCGGACGACTGCGACCTCGATGATGCGAGCGTCAGCCATAATATGCTGTTCAATTTCTGCTGGATATATGTTCTCGCCACCTGATTTAATCATGTATTTGACCCGGTCGACAAAATCCAACAGACCGTCGGGGGTGCGCCGGAACACGTCGCCCATGTGGAACCAGCCATTTCGAAATGCATCCTTGTTGGCTTCGTCATTTGCCCAATAGCCAGAAAAGAGGCTGGGTCCACGTATAGCCAGCTCACCCGGTTCACCATCCGGCACATCATTGTCGTCAGGATCGACGAGCCTGATTTCACAGAAGTCGTTTTGTTTTTTCGAAAGAATGCTGGGAGCTTCGCCGATGGCCACCAAATTTGCCGACGCCGGAGGATTGCCCGTTTCCGTGGATCCGAATGTGTTGAAATATGGTGCGTTAAGGAGAGTGGTGATTTCCTTGAGCATCGGCTTTGGTACCAGATCGGCCATGGCCCCGATAAGGCCAATCGGTTTCGGTTTGGCATCCAGCCGTTTCAAGTGGCCTATGAAATCCTCAATCATGCCGGGAATAACCGTCAAGTAATGAACCGGGTATGTTTCTATCACATTGATTATTTGTTCAGCCTGGTACCCATCCAAGATTACAACCTGTCCTCCCCGGAGTAATGTCGCCAAAGTAAAATCGTTGGCTCCCATATGAAAAAGCGGTGACCAGGCAACAAAGGTATCGTCTTTAGGAGCGTCAGTTTCAGTGGCGTAAATCAATGTGCGTGCAATTATTGCCCGGTGGCTTATCAAAGCGCCTTTAGGCAGTCCTGTTGTGCCGCTGGTGAAAATGATCACCATGCCATCTTCGGCCTGAACAGAAATAGTTGGTTCTTCATCCTTGGACCCGGAAATTGCTGCCTCATAGTCAGGACCTATTATCAGATCCACATTAACGCCCGAATCCCGCAATTTGACATCGAACTCCATTGTTGTGACGATTAATGTTGGTTGGGTTAGCTCTAGGCAGTGGAAAAGTTCTTCCTGGGAGGAGCGCCAATTCAAGTTTACCGCGATCGCTCCAATTTTTGCTGAGGCCAGTTCGATCTCAACGAAGGGGATACAATTACGTGCCAGAAGCGCAACTCGCTCTCCCCGAACGATCCCATTTTCGAGCATGAAATGAGCGAGCCTGTTAACACGCCCATTGAGTTCACTGTAGCTGAGTTTGCGATCACCCTCGATAAGTGCTGTCTTGCCACGGCAACGTTTAGCAGTTTCCGTGAAAAGCCTACCATAGTGGGTGGTTCCGGCTTGGGCGACTTCTGGGGGCGGCACGTATGCTTTAATACTGTCAGTCATGAAAGGATTTTCATGTTTCAACCAGCGCCAGGGCCCGGATTGGACTGCCAGATCCCTGACGAATTTTGAGGGGGGGTGTTATTAAAATTGCGCCTTGCGGCGGGAGCTTGTCAAGGTTGGTTAGGGCCGGAAGTCCGAAGCGGCCCCTCCCATGCATCAGGTGGTGGCAGGGAAAAGGAATCGTAAAATGTTGAGCTTGACCTGCATCCGTACCAACTGCTTCACATCCAAAGCCAACCACGTCACGTTCGTCGATCAACCAAGGAACTAAATCCTGATGTGGCCCTGGTGTATGGGCACCCTCTTCATCTAGGTTAAGGTACGCTACAGGATCACGTTTTAAGGACCAGTCAGTCCGCATGAGAAGCCAGGACCTAGGCGGAATCTTTCCATGCTTTTCTTCCCATTCCTCGACGTTTTCGACAGTAAGAAGATAATCGGGATCCTCGGCAGCTTTAGCCGAGCAATCGACCACACATGCATGTGCTAAAAACATGTCAGGGGAGATTGTGTCCGTCGCATTTTCAGGCAGATCCTTTCCCGAAATCCAATGGATTGGTGCATCAAAATGAGTACCCGTATGTTCACCACAGGAAAAATTGTTCCAATAAGTAGCAGGACCCCTGTAGTCATAACGGGAAATCTCCTCCATGCGAAACGGCCAGGACTGCCCTAATTCCGGCGGCAGCACGATGGTGGGCACCTGCTGATCGAGGGTCATCGTTAAGTCGATGACGGTGATCCCGCCGGCGGTTATGCCGCCGAGCAAACTCGCAAGGAGGCCCGAATTTATGTTGTCAGTTTTCGCCATCTGCTAAAGACCCTCTTTATTCGCACCCTCAAAGCCTGATTGCGCGTTCTATTTCCTTTGGATTATCCGCAAGACGCTGAATGATTTCCTCAGCCACCGCACCTATGGGAATATCTTCCATTCCCTTTTGGAGGGCCTTCACGATGCGATCCGCCACTGTGTCAGGAACCAACTTCGGCGGCGGGGCCAGTTGATGCCATTCATCCTCAATCGGGCCGATGAAGGCATTAACCACACGCACGCCGCCCTCGGTGAGTTCGGTTCGCAGACATTGGGACAACGATAAGGCCGCAGCTTGTGAGGCTGAATAGGTGGCGAGGGTGGGATTGTTGATCAAGGCATAGGCCGAAAACACATTAACCCAGGCCGCAGCACCGTGATTGCCGTCGGCACCCCGGGAACGCATGACGGGACCGAACATACCCGCCAACCGCAAGAGGCCATGATAGTGTATCTCCATCTCATCGTGGGCAGTATTGATGTCGAAACGGCCAAGTACGCCTCCCATGCGCAGGTGATAACTATTATTGACCATAATTTCGACTTTATCACCGATCATCGATGCCAACTCTTCCACAGAATCCGTGTCGGTCACATCTAGAGGAAACAACGTAACTTTATCTATCTTTTGGACTTCCTCCAAATGGGAGCTTCCCTTCCAAGGTTGCGCATGCCCGACGAAAATATCTCGGGCACCCGCATTTGCGAAAGCTTTGGCAAGGCCAAGGCCAAGTACGGTTTTGCCATCCACAATCAGTACGCGCCTGTTTTTGGGGTCAAAAGCCATTTCTCGCAATTGCAGATCATCCTCTTCGTTGGATGTGGGATTTTCCGGTCGGGCGGTCACTACAGCATTTCCCGCTCTGTCCAGATTGAGAGACAAGCGTATCCGCTCCCCTTGGACACAATCTTCGCTCAAATGAGCGACAATGGAAAGACCGATGTCCGCCCGAACGACGCCGAGCCGCCAGGGAAGGCGATCCCGGAAAAACAAATCGTTCGAATGCTGCAGTGTAGTCTCTGCCAAAAGCTTGCCGCCGTTGGAAACGTCCTGCCATTCAAGTTCGCCTCTCAGGCATTTATTACAAATCTGGCGGGGTGGATATTGAACGCTACTACAGTCCTGGCACGTCTGAAGAGCAAATCGGCCACTCGCTGCCATGGCTGCTAATCCCTGCGCCTCTCGGGACCGGTTCCCCGGTGGGTACGTTGGCATCCGGGTGCGTTTTACCGGATCCTTTCTTTTGGGAGGCGACAGCCGGGTGGTCACAACGTGCATCTTCTCAGCATGGCAGCTGAAGTGCATAGGCCACGATCATAGTTGATCATACCGAAGCAAGAGACCAAGCCATGACGTGCATCCTCGACTACATTACCGAGTGTTTGATTGGCAAATTGCCGAAGTGTCTCGACAACACCTATATATCCGCCACCAGCACCTGCCTGGCCGGAGGAAAGTTGACCACCGGATGTATTAAAGGGAAAATCACCGTTGGTTGTGAGGTCGTGGTTTCGTACAAAAGCTGGTGCCTCTCCTTTAGCGCAAAATCCTAAATCCTCGATTTGCATGAAGCAAATCACCGGATAATCGTCATAAGCTTGTACAAAATCAATATCTCCGGGACCCACACCGGCTTCGTCATAAAACTCGTCGATATCCATCGCCCAGCCACCCCGATACTGGATCGGATCATCAGGAAAAGCGTTATGCCGCTCAATGGTTGATAGAATGGTTGCGTAAGTGAGGCCAAGGGATTTTGCTCGGTCAACTGTCATGACAAAATACGCCTCCGCTCCGGCACAGGGCATGACACAATCGAACAGGCGCAGAGGCTCGGCAATAACACGGGCCTCAAGATATTGCTCCATGGTCAATGGGCGTTTCATCATGGCGTGGGGCACAGGCAATGCATTCTCCCGCTGAGCTATACAGAGCCTACCAAAATCCTCCCGTTGAGCGCCAAACTCCCGCATGTAATGGTCGGTAAGAAACGCGAAACTCGAATTGGGGCCGCCAGAGCCATAAGGATAGACCGCATCGTTAGCAAATTGACTAAAGGTCGCTACGGTTTGACGAAACGTGTCCACATGATTGGTATCAGCACCGATACAAGCAACGATCTCAGCATCACCCGCCTGTACCGCCCTCGCTGCCCTCCTCAGTGCGATCACACCACTAGCTCCACCCATGGGGATATGGTCGAGCCAACGTGGAGAGACGCCTAGATGTTGCGTCAGGCCAACGGCAGTATCCGGAGCTAACGTGAAACTCGAAATACAATAGCCGTCGATATCGTGCTTACTTACGCCCGAAACCCGAATTAGATCCGCTAATGCTCGGCCACAAAACCAGTGGGCGCTCTTAATCGAATAGCGAGAATATGGAACAGTCACCGGAACACAGACTGCGATGCCTTCATACCCTTGTCTTCTCGAAGGCAAACTATAGCCCTTTCGGATTTGTCATAAACTCTTCGATGAGTTCAGTCTCTGGCATGGCAAAATCGTTCGTCCGGCTGACCGAGAGGCCCGTCAATCGTTTTAATTTTACCGCCATCTCGGTCATTTTCACAAGGATGGAGATGCCATTGATCACAGGGGCTCCATCAACATTGTGGTTATGAACACCACTGAACAACAGCATGGGAATTCCCCCGCCAGGGATCAGAACATCAACACCCTGTTCCACCAATGGCTTTCCCTGCTCGGCGAACAACTTTACGACCTCCTCAAGCCCACCCTCCTTGTCAAAGGCTGCCAAAATCGAACCCGGCTGAAAGCTCATGGCATGAACGCCAGTCACCCGTTCACGCAGGCCGTATTTGCCGATCTGATGATGGAACCAAGATTTATACCTCGGATTAATTGTGACGATACCAATTTGTTGGCCCAGCTGGCAGGCGTAGAGCATGGAGGCCTCTCCAAGACCGTGAACCGGGATATCCAGGGTTGCCCTAGCTTCATAAAGTCCGGCGTCCTGAAAATGACCAACGGCAAAGGCGTCATAACCTTCCCGCTCCGCCGTAATAGCATTAATTACCATTTCCCGCGCGCAGCGCATCTCGGATATGGAGTGAGCAAATGCATCTGGGGGCGTTATACCTTTAATATCTACCGTGGTTCCCTCATCGATAATATCATCAAAATGCGCTTGCAAATTTTTCCAATAAGTTCCCGCTTGGCTTTCGTCAACATAGCTTTGATAGGCAATGCGGATCGGTTCCATTCTGTCTTCCCTTGTTCTCAATCTGGAATCAGATTAGGCGAGTGCCGGCCTAGGTTCAAGCGGGGGAGAAATGCCAACTGCACATTTGTTTTCTTGCTTGTTGACATAATTTGCCTTCCCACACTTGTATCCTGATACCTCAGTGGATTTCTATCCCAATCGACAAGAGCAATTACGAAGAATGCCTAGTAAAAAATGCAGGGAGCTACCATTTTGTGATGGGACTGGTGCAAAAATACCAAATCCGTTAGTGTGACTGGTGAAATAGTATAATAATTATGCTGAACAACACCAACAGGGTTTGAAAATTTAGATATTTCTTAGTATCTGCCCTATCAAGGAGGATCGTTATGAAATCAGTAGTTCTAAGTACTATCACTGCAGCTGTTGCTTTAGGAGCGGCTTTGTTTGGTTTTCAAAGTACCGCTTCCGCCGAAACAAAATTAACACTCGTTTATCCGTTTCCGGATTTCCTTGTTTACACAAAAAATTGCAAAGCTTTGGTTGGAAAGATTAACGAAAAAGGTAAAGGTATTGTACAGATTGAAATTTTACCTTTCAATTCAATCAAGATGTTCCAGCAGGCGCCTGCGGTAAGTAAGGGTCGTGTTGATCTGGTTTGCACACCGGCAGCATTTTACGCTCGCGCTATTCCCGAGAATGAAGCAATCTCAACAGCCAGTTCTTCGGTGGCCCAAGCTCGGAAGGCTGGGGGTATTACTATCCTAGACAAACTGCATCAGAAGCACATGAAGGTAAAATATTTAGGTTGGACTACCGATGGAAATAAATTTCGTATTTATATGAAAAATCCTCCCAAATTTGGCTCCAATGGTTTGCCTGATTTCTCCGGTGTTAAATTACGGGATAATCCGATCTATGGAGCTTTTTTCCGGGCGATGAATGCATCAACTCATAATCTTCCGGCAACGCAGGTTTATGCTGCACTAGAAAAAGGAGTAGTCGATGCCGCCGCGTGGGCAACTTACGGTCTCAGGGGCCTAAAATGGGATAAATTCCTGCGCCATGCAGTCGTTCCGGATTTTTATTCGACTGATATCGGTTGGATTATTAACCTGAATAAGTGGAATGGTTTAAGCTCTAAGGCCAAAGATATAATTCAATCTACCGTGAAAGAGTTCGAGGTCATTAATAAAAACATGCTGCAAAAACTACATAATGAAGAAAAAGCAGCACTGACTAAAGGTGGAATGAAGTTCCACAAAGTTCCCAACCCTAAAAAATATCTCAAACTTGCCGTCGACTCGGCGTATGAGAGAATGATGGAGCGCTTGAAAAAGGCAGGTCGAAGCACGGAACACGTTTCAAAACTACGTGCAGCCTTCCGACAATAAGTGAACCGTTAGGTTTACTTACTTATTACAAATAGTGTTGGTATGACGATTTTGTATGTTGAACCTTATCGATGAAATTTGGGGGAAGGTATTAGGGGTATTGATGGGCATGGCCGCTGTCTATGTCGGCTTAATCATGGTTGCTATAGTTTATGCAAGCTCGTTTAGGTTCTTTGGCTTCCATTATAGCCCGTATACCTTCCCCTTCATCGAATATGGCTTTATTTTCGTTTTGTTTTTGGGATCACCGTGGCTCGTACGAAACCGGGGGCACGTCTATATTGAGTTGTTAACTGCGGCACTTAGTGATTTCTATCGGAAAATATTATCCCGCTTTATTTGTCTGATAGCTGGTATTGTTTGCGGCGTTTGGGCTTGGTATACGTGGCTACTATTCATTGAACGGTATGAAGACATAATGGCTTTCGACGAGTTGCGCGCGCAATTCGATATACCGCTTTGGATAAGCACTATTCCGTTCCCAATTGGCTTTTCGCTAATGGCAATTGAATTTTTTCGTTTCACGATTGTAGCACAACCTATGCACACAGGCTTGGCAGGAATAGCAAGCGATCGTATCGAATTAGAAGATACCCAGCGAGACCTGAGAGAGAAGAACTGAATGGAGTGGTATTGGACCCTTACTTTATTGCTGGGCTCTATACTAATTCTGATGTTCGTCGGCGTTCCAGTTGGGATAGCCTTTATCACTGTAAACTCGATCGCGGCATTTATTCTTTTTGGTAGATTTGGCAGTTTTGATGCCAATATGTCAGCGAGTATTTCTCAGCTTACTGACAATGCGTTTGCAAACATGACGATTTTTGCAATTGTACCGATCCCAATGTTTTTGCTAATGGGGGAGCTTTTTTTCCATTCGGGTCTAGCTACTCGAATGTTTAATGCAATCGAAAACATGATGGGTAAAGTCCCTGCCCGTTTATCATATGTTACCGTAGCTGGAGGCACCGCCTTCGCAACACTATCTGGTTCTTCTATGGGGTCAACCGCCCTCCTTGGCACCCTTATGGTGCCCGAAATGACTGAGCGGGGATACAAGAAAAGTATGTCTATTGGGCCCATTCTAGGGACGGGTGGCCTGGCCATGTTAATTCCACCCTCTGCCTTAGCAGTCCTGCTTGGAACCCTCGCAGAAATTGATATCGGAAAACTTTTGATCGGCGGTATCGTTCCCGGTTTGATATTAGCTTGTATGTATACAATCCTGATTTATGCGCGAGTGACATTGGATCCTTCTGTCGCCCCTGTCTACGAAATTCAACAGATTTCCTGGTCTTTACGGCTAAAAACATTCGCAACAGACGTGGTTCCGATGATTTCGATCATTTTTATGGTCATCTCGTTGATTATGTTCGGCGTGGCAACTCCTTCAGAATCTGCCGCATATGGCTCACTAGGCGTCATCATACTTTCTTTGATTTACCTGCTAATTGTGCCATGGATCCGGGGTGACCGCGAAAAGGTTATGGCGTTTTGGCCGTCTTTCTGTGTCGCGTTATGGAAATCCCTGTGGGGCGCAGGGCGGGTAACGATAATTGCTTTGATGATCCTCTTTGGTTCCAGCCTTTTTTCAAACGTTCTCGCCGCATCCGGTGCGAGCGTAAAACTGATAGAATGGGTTGCCAGTTTTCAGATGTCAGGACTTGTTATGCTGTTATCCATGTTCGCAATTCTTCTGTTACTAGGCATGTTCATGGATCAACTGGCTATGATGTTGCTTACCGTTCCAATATTCTTCCCAATAATGGGAGGATTTGACTTTGGTATGGGGCCTGAACGCCAAGTAATATGGTTTGCCATCATCATGTTGCTAGCGATGGAAATTAGCTTCACGACACCTCCATTTGGCCTTTTGTTGTTCGTGATGCAGGGAGTAGCACCACCAGGAACGCGTTTTAGTGAAATTTGTATGGCGGCTGTTCCGTTTATGGCCTGTGCAATGATTTTGGTAGGACTAATTGTAGCTTTTCCTAAAATTGCGACCTGGCTACCGTTCATTACCTAAAAAATAAATTATTTTTAGTCGCCTTCAGCAAAATCAGATAGAAGGATATCTGTAATCAGCATATTTGCCGATTTATGTGTTATGCAAATTGGCAAGTCAGCGTTAATTAGAGCTCGTTGTGGTGTCACACCGCATGCCCAGAATAACGGGATTTCATTTTCTGCTAACTCAACAGGTCCCAGGGTCTCATAGGGTTTGGTAAGATCAACCCCAATAAGGTGCGGCAAGGCAACGTGAATTGGAGCTCCATGTACGAGAGGATATTTTTCGGTTACTACAATCGCCTTGATAGCGTCGTTCGGATGAAAAGGTCGCATTGAAGCGACTATTTTTCCGGCAAACCGTCCATGGGGTGTCGTATCGATGTTAGTTATATATAAGGCTTCTCGTTGCCCTCGACGAAGATATGCAAGATCAACACCCTCCTTGAGCAAGGCATATTCAAATGAAAATGAACAGCCATATGCAAATGAAACAAAATCGTCCTGCCAAATTTCCTTAATTGATGTAGCCTCTTGAACGGCCTTACCTCGTTCAAATATACAATAACCACCGAGATCGGTTCGAAGATCTAGATCATCTCCAAGGTCTGGAACAACAAATTCTCCAGGATTTGATCGAGAAATAATTGGACAGACCTTGGAGTTTTTCTCGCAATAAGTAAAAAATTCCTCGGCATAGCGGGCGGAAATAATAAGTAAATTGCATTGGATGTAACCAGGTGCAAGCCCAGCTGTCGATCCTTTAACTTTGTCTTCTCGAATAAGATTTCGAATTTGTTGCGGATGTTCCAATGGAAATTTACTAAGACGTGCAGGCATTGGGGTTGAGGGCTTGTTTTTTATACTTTCTACGTAGAGCTATCCGTTCCTCATGGCTTTTTTGTTCATCGATATTACCACCCCGGTTTATAATTACGCCGTAGTCTTCGCGCATCGATTTTCTTAAAATCTTTCCAAGTTTAAAATCCTTCCAAACCAATTGAAAGGGTCGTTCGTAGGGTGGCCCGTAACCTCCCCCACCTGGCACGTGAATTACCAAATGGTCTCCCCCTGAAATTACTTGCTTTCCTTTGGATTTGAGTCGCTTTCCATTCGCCGTTTGAACTTTTCCAGGCTTCCCGCTTCCACCGCCGTTCCGACCTCGGGCGGAGTTTTCAACACGATCAAACATTGCGAATACTGCAAACGGGCTTCCGTCTATCGTACCAACTTCAACAGTTTGTCCAAGGCCACCGCGCCATTTGCCAGGTCCACCAGAATTAATACGAAATTCCTTTTTCCAAATGACAACTGGAGCGTAGTTTTCTACGGCTTCTACTGGTAATGAGCGAACCCCACTGGGGAATCCCGTTGCCGATAATCCATCCGATGCCGGCCTAGCCCCTGTTCCGCCGCTATTAAAAAATAGTAGGTCATAGGTCGGTATGCTTGAAGCTTTTGATCTAGCGGGGTCCATTAATTCTCCGCCGCCACGCATCTGAACGCCCCAGATACCTGCAGCACCCTCAGCTGGTATTTCGTCTAAAACAACCTTTTCAAGACAACCAAGCATCAGATCGGGCAAAAACTGCCCGATGATATGACGAGCACAGACTGGTGCCGGTTTTCGGACATTCAAAATTGAACCTTCGGGCGCAGTAACTACTATTGGTTCAAGGGACCCGGTGTTGTTAGGAATGTGCGGAGCGATTGCAGCCCTCACACCGTATGCACTGTATGCCAGTGTATAATTATACACTAGATTTATACCGAATTTGCTCGCTTCAGAACTACCCTTAAGGTCAACGAAAATATTGTCATCTTTAATGACCAATTTTGCACAGAGTTCGACCGGCCGGTCATATCCATCCACAGTCATCGAGTTGTAGTATGTCCCTTTTGGTAAAGAACGTATCTTCTTGATCATAGAATTTCGCGAAACTTTTAAAATAAAATCAGCAAGTTGCAGAAATCCAATTCCTGTAAACTCGTCCAACATTTGATTCAAATATCGGCCACCCGAGTCATTAGAAGTGATGTAGGAATGAATATCCCCCTCAACTTCATAGGGTTGGCGAACATTTTCCTTTATCAATTCCATAAGGTCCGAGTTCAATACTCCTTTTCGGGCCAAGTACATTACCGGTATAAACAATCCCTCTTCAAAAACTGAAGTAGCATCAGGGCCTTGTCCGAGCCCACCGATATCAACCTGGTGACAGCAACAAGCAAATAAAGCAATCAACTTCCCATGACGAAAGGTTGGAGTTACCACAGTGATATCGTGTAGATGCCCAGAACTTAGCCAAGGATCATTAGTAATAAAATGATCACCTTTTGCCATAACAGAGACAGGAAATTTTTTAACGAAATTCTTAACTGCTTCAGCTAAAGAATTTACGTGGCCGGGAGTTCCCGTTACGGCCTGAGCAATCATATTACCACGACGATCAAATATCGCCGCAGACAAATCCCCAGCTTCACTAACAGTTGCGCTAAATGCGGTGCGAATAAGGGATTTGGCTTGCCCTTCGACCACTCCCATTAGTCGCGTCCACATAATTTGCATCTTGATGTGATCCATACTCTGTTTTTTAGAACGCGTACCCGATGATTTTTTTATAGTTTTCTTCATGGTCATTTTGCCTCGATTACAATAGAACCATTACCGTCAATTATTGCTTTGAAATTAACCGGTATCACAGTTGTAGTCTGTGGCTCACTTATAATTGCGGGACCGGATATTTTTGTACCGGGGGTTAAATTGTCTCGGTGAAAAATGAAGCTATCTATCGCCATTCCAGTCGCAAAATCCCAGACCCGCATAGTTTCATTGCTTTTTATTGTTTTTGTTTTAGGAGTATTTGTGTGCTTATCGGCAATTTCGTTCGAAGCTGTTACGGATACTGACCATCCAACGCTTTCAATATCAACATTTGGCATGATTCTGGAATATTGAGACCTATACGCTTCATAAAATGATTCTCTTATTAATTCGATCGCGCTTTGGTCATTTAAATCGGAAGGTAGAACGACCTTAATTTCATGCCTCTGTCCGACAAACCGCATATATGCCGACCTTTGAACATTCAGGTTTTGTCTGTGGGCAGCACCTTTAACAATTTTTCTCGCTTCTTTTTCAATACGATCAAAAAGTCTAAAAACCGCACGCATGTCGATGTTACTAAGACGTTGGTAGAAGCTACGTGTAATTTCGAAGGCTATAGGTGCATAAAGAAAGCCTATCGCTGAACCAACACTGGCGCCGGCCGGTACTATAATTTTTTTTACGCCTAATTTTTCAGCTAGCCTTGCAACATGTAAGGGAGCTGATCCACCAAACGCAATTATCGTCCGACCATTTAATGATTTACCTCTTTCAATGGCATGTTCTCTCGCGGCATTAGCCATGTTTTCATCGACCATCTCAACCACACCCATCGCTCCAATCTCTGCCGAAACCTGAATCTCATCGCATATCACTTTTTCCATACTTTCTTTGGCTGCGTCAGGTCGAAGCGTGATTTGACCATCGGCAAAACAATTGGGATCAAGCCTCCCAAGTATGAGATTTGCGTCTGTAACAGTTGGCATTTTGCCCCCTTTTCCATAACAGGAAGGGCCAGGTATGGAACCCGCGCTTTTAGGTCCGACAAAAATCATACTGAGATCATCGACTCCGCATATCGACCCCCCGCCCGCACCTACCTCAACCATTTCGATCACAGGAATGCGTAACGGAATGCCACTCCCCGGTTTGAAGCGATATTCTCTAGCAACCTCAAATTCACGCGCCGTACTTGGCTCAGCGTCGTCAAGCAGGCAAATCTTTGCAGTTGTACCACCCATGTCAAATGAAACGATTTTTTCAAGATGGTATTCGCGAGCAATCTTACTTGCCAGAACAGCCCCCCCTGCCGGACCAGATTCAACAAAGCGGATGGGATATTTTATCGCTGTTTCCAAGTCTGAAAGACCTCCATTCGAGAGCATTAAAAATAGAGGACAATTGATTCCCATATCATTCAATCGGCTTTGCATGTTTTTGAGATAAGGTGAAATTAGAGGCTGAATATAGGCATTCACGCAAGTTGTGGTAAATCTTTCATATTCTCTAATCTCAGGTGAAACTTCACTGGAAATGCTCGTAGGGATGTGTGGCAAACTATTTTGTAAAATGTCACGTACTCGTAATTCGTGACATGGATTGGTATAGGAGTGAAGCAAGCCAATCGCTATACTTTCAAATTTTTCGTCAGCTAAGACTGAAGTTAAATGCCGGAGAGAGTTTTCATCCAATTTGATGAGTTCTTCCCCTTTTGCACTCATTCTTTCTTTGATTGTAAAGCGGCTGTCTCGTGGAACCAGTGGATCAGGTAAATTAAGATTTAAATCATATTGATCAAAACGACTTTCTGTCCTCATTTCGATCACATCACGGAAACCTTCTGTTGTAATAAATGCAGTTTTTGCACCCTTCCTCTCAATGATGGCATTTGTAGCCAATGTCGTGCCGTGGATTATAAGGGATACATCCGATGGAGATATATCCGCCTGAACTAAGACTTCACTGATGCCAGCCAAAACGCTTTCTTCTGGCGCATTAGGCACAGTTAATTTTTTTGAGGTGTAAAGGCTATTCTTTATCTTGACGGCAACATCTGTAAAAGTGCCCCCAATATCTACACCCAGTTTACAATCCATTTTATGACCGATGGTCATACTTATCCATTTCCCGTTATTCAAACATGTGTGCTTGCGGCTATTACGTTTATCTATTTAGTTAACCATTGATAATAATAATTTCCCTAGAATTGTTTTCTTCAAGAGGAGCGTAGCATATGAGGCAATTGATAGACACTCTAAGAAATCGTGGTGAATTGGGAATTATAACACGCCAAGTTAGCGGCAAATTCGAATTGGCAGCTGTCTGCCAAGCTGCTCAACGCCAATCAGAAATGCCATTGCTGTTTAAAAACGTAGAGGGTTCATCGCATAATGTGGTGACAAATATTTATGGGAGCAGAAATCGATTATGTGAATTAATTGGCGCTGACAGCGGTTTTTTCTGTAAACGCTGGTCTGAACTTATGAGACATGAACCGGTTAAAAAAACACACCAGAATAATATTGAAACCAACATTGAATATGAGCAAGTTACATTATTAAATCTTCCTCAAATCACATATCAGGAGAGGGATGCGGGCCCTTACATAACCTCCGGTGTTTTTCTCGCTAACGATCCAGAAAGTGGCGTTCCTAATCTCTCGTTTCACCGGGCAATGCACGTCAATGAACATGAACTTCGAATAAGGCTTGGCACTTCGCACCACCTGACTAAGTATCAACTTGCTGCAGAAAGCCAAAATCAGGCTCTGGAAGTAGCAATACTTATTGGTCCGCCGACACCATACATCCTAGCCGCGGCGGCAACCATTCCGAAATCCGATAGCGAAGTTGAGCTAGCCATGAAGATCTCTCAGGAACCAATCCCGATGCGTAAGTGCAAATTCATAGATCTGGAAGTTCCCGCGGCTTCGGAATTCGTAATCGAAGGCCGCATCTTGCCAAACCTTCGTCGACCGGAAGGACCATTTGGTGAATTCAAAGGACTATATATCGAAAGAGAAGAAAATCATGTAATTGAGGTGCTTGGAGTGACGGCTCGAGAAAACCCATATTACCATGCCTTATTGTGCGGCTCACCCGAAGATATGCGTTTGCTTGAACTCTCCGTAGCCACCCAAATATTTCAGCAGTTATCCAACACACTGCCAGGCATATTAGATGTCTCTTGTGTCCCTAATATTATGAGCACAGTAGTTCAGATCGAACAACAGTATGAAGGTCATGCACGTCAAGTGATGTTGACAGTTTTTGGCGTAAACCACGATTATAGTAAGAGCTGTATCGTTGTAGACGACGACGTAAACATTAATGATTTTAGTGATGTTTATTGGGCTTGTATGATGAGGGCAAGTGCTGAGAATGATATTTCTGTGATATCGGGGGTCCCCGGGTTTTATAGGGATCCCGATAGGGACCATTGGGGGAGGTTAGGAATTGATGCAACCAAACCGTGGAGCCGCCGGAAAAATTTCGAACGAACGCGGGTACCGGATGCCCATAATATTGACTTAAGTAATTATCTCTCCTGAAACAGGTTAATAATCTCACTTAAACTGGGATACGGATTCTTAATTACTAAATTCTTCAATGGCTTCGGCGCAGGTGGTAATCCTGGCTACGCTTTTAAGCGCCTCGATTGAAACCGCATGGACGTCCGCATCGAATGTTGCGCAGCCATCCGATAGAACCCACGTGTCGTATCCGCGCACATGTGCATCCCGGACAGTTGACGTCACTCCGCCGTTGGTTACGATACCACCAACGATCAAGCGATTGATACCCACCTGATTTAGCACCCATTCCAACCGGCTCATGTAAAAAGCAGAGTACGCCACTTTTTCGATCGAAAAATCAGCGGGAGCCAACTCATCGATAAGGGCGTGGCCAAAACTACCGGTGGCAAAATCTCCTTTACAAAGAAATGGACGAAGCTCTTTCAAGTGATCAGATATAATAGGCTCTCCTCCAATACCTGGAACTAAGGTGAAATGGGTAGAGACAACCCAGCCGCCATTTTTCCGAATTACATTTGCGACTGATGCCAGTAACTTTGGCAAGGCAGAAATCTGCTCTGAGGTCGTACCACCACGGGCGTAAGCCCCATCTTGATGTAAAAAATCGTTTTGCATGTCTGTTATCAGAAGAGCTGTTTGCTTCACTGTTTTGTGTTCTTTCTTGAAATTACCAGGTTACCAAAATTATCGACCAACGCTTCAAGGTCTGGTTCAATAAAAATAGTTGCATCAGGTTGCTCCAGCAAAGCCGGGCCCGGCACAGTCGCACTCTCCGGAACATCCAATCGTCGATAAACATCAGCATCCCACCATTCACCATTAATCCAAACCTGCCGAGTTTCGGATTTTGCATCTTCAAGAGATCCGCTAGAAGAAGGCCCTAAAATCGATAAATTAAATTTTGGACGCCGGCCTATCACTGTTACTCGTAAATTCAATACTCTCACGCTAATGTCATCCAATAAACTACCGAAAGATCTTTGGTAACTATCCTCAAATGCGGTTTGTATGATGTCTCGGCCAAATCCCTTTCTAACACCATCAAGGTCAATGGGCAGTCGCACAGGAACTGTATGGGTTTGTCCTACATAGAGCATATCTAACTCGAAATAGTGCTCGATGCTTTCGAAAGATACCTTAGCTTCTTTCAAACGATTATCACCGTCACCTGCCGTTTCCAACATTTCGCTGGTAAGTTTATCTAGATCAAGGTCTTCAAGCGAATTATTCAAGGTATGTACGCGGTCAAATCGCATGTCCGCAATAACGCAACCAAGGGCACTGGTTACCCCGGGAAAGCGTGGTACTAAAGCTTTAGAAAGACCTACCTCTTTTATTAAGGCTCCAGCATGTAATGCTCCACCACCGCCAAATGGCATAGCTATAAACTTCTCAGGATCATGACCACGCTCAACTGAAACGAGGCGAATAGCGCCAGCCATTCTCGCGTTTGTCACTTGTATAATGGCTTCGGCAGCTGCCATAATTTCTATGTCTAAAGGTTGTGCGATATGTTCACTGATGGCAGTCTTCGCCGCATCAACATCAAGACCGCCAATTTTGCCACCGATAGGCTTATCTGCATTAATCCGCCCCAAAACCACGTTTGCATCAGTGACAGTTGGCCGGTCATTTCCGAGACTATAGCAGACAGGACCAGGATCCGAGCCGGCACTTTCCGGCCCAATCTGGAGCATCCCCCCGCGATCCACCCAAGCAATTGAACCGCCTCCGGCACCAATTGTCGTTATTTCAATCATCGGTGTCCGGATGACCATTCCAAAGTCAACAGAGGTTTGAGCAGCGAGGGCGCTTTCACCGTCGGCAACCAACGAAACATCAAAACTTGTTCCCCCCATGTCGCAAGTGATGAGGTTCGGAAACCCTGCGCTAACGCCTATATGGGCTCCGGCAATGACACCTGCAGCTGGGCCCGACAAGGCTGTTCGAATGGGAAAAGAGCGAGCTAAATCTACTGACATAACCCCCCCATTTGATTGAAGAATTAAAATTTTTCCACCAAAACCACCTTGACGTAAACCCGCCTCTAGACGTTCAAGGTAATCCCCAATAGGCGGCTGTAAATAAGCGTTCAAAGTAGCAGTTGAGCCACGCTCAAACTCTCTGATCTCTGGTAATATCTCGGATGAGGCGGTGATATGTTGGTTGGGCCAAATTTCTGAGATAGCGTCAATTGCCGCCTTCTCATTCGCACCGTTGGCATAGCTGTTGACGAAAAATACGCAGACCGATTCTGCTCCATTCTTCATCAAAGTTTTAGCTGCATCAACAACTTCAGTCTCATCAACAACAGTATGTATTGTACCGTCAGCAAGGACGCGCTCATTAACCTCTAGACGCAAATCCCGTGAGACAACTGGTTCAAACATGCCCCAAAGTCCCCAGGTTTCTGGACGATCTCTACGCCGCATTTCAATAACATCTCGAAATCCGCTAGTCGTAATGATGCCCGTCTTTGCACCTTTGCGTTCTAATAACGCATTTGTGCCAACAGTCGTGCCGTGAATTATTAACGAAACCTCGGAGAGATTATCGAAACGTTGGGCAATACCATCGCGGATGCCAACGGATTGATCCCGGCGAGTTGATGGCACCTTAGCTACATTACAGGATCCATCGGTTTCATTTAAGAAAAAAACGTCAGTAAAGGTGCCGCCAACATCGACGCCAACGACAGTACGGTTATTAGCCATAATTATTGCTCTTTCCGCATCTTATCCGTTGCAGCTAAATCTAATTTACCATCCGTCGAAACCGAGCATTTATAATACTTTGCGGCGGCTTCTACCGTCACATAACCTAAGCTAACATCTCTTGAAATCCTTACAGGATCGCGCTCAATGGGATTTCCATAGCCGCCACCTCCGGGCGTCTCAAGTCGAAGGCGCTGACCATGTTCAAGATGAATACCTACCATTTTAGAAACCATCGGCGGCGACGCTTCATTGCCGTCAGAATTAGGATAGAAAAATTTGTTGAGTGCTCCACTTTTCCCACCAATTACGCCCGGTGGTGCAAATTTCCCGCGTTCACCAAACAAGAATGCATCGGCTTTATCAGCAAGAAGCTCAATTTCATAAATGGCACCGCACCCCCCTCGATTTCTCCCCGGGCCACCACTATCGGTGCGCAACGCCCATTGGGTAAAACGCACCGGATAGGCAGCTTCAAGAATCTCAAGAGGCGGAATGGTCGCAGTAGAAATAGGTGCGTTACCGTGATTAAGACCATCGCCGAGGGGATGTCCGCCATGACCCCCGCCAAAAAAAGAGAACATTACCCAACGGGCACCGTTATTTCGGTAACCCGCTAAAGATAGTGCATTTATTGTTCCATAGGCACAGCCATTGGTCATCTCGGGTGCAACTTGCGAAATAGCTACAAAAATTACATCTATTATGCGGAGGATTGTCTCGGTGTAACCTCCAACCGGCTTGGGTCGAACGGCACTAAGAAGACTGGTTTCCAGGATAATGAATTTAATCGGCTCGAGAACTCCGGCATTTGCAGGAACATCACGGAAGATGTGTTTCATGGCTACATAACAAGCCGCAATACAAGTCGAACGGGAGATATTGACTGGTCCGTCACAAGCGTCAGAAGTCCGTGAGAAATCCAGTGTCATTTGATCTCCCGATATTGTCACGTCCAGAGCAATCTTTAATGGCTCGTCAACAATTCCGTCATTATCTAGCCAGTCTTCAGCAGAGTATGTACCATCTGGAATATCTTTAATGTAACTCGCCATGAGTTTAGCGGCACTTTTTTTCAACTCTACTAGGGCACGTGTGACGGTCCCTTCTCCATATTCATCAAGCAAGTCGTTCAGGCGCCGCTGGCCAAGATCTAATGCACTAACCTGTCCACTCAAGTCACCATAAAGGCTACCAGGCAGACGAGAATTAGACTTCAAGATAGCTACAATATCCTCGTTGAGAACGCCTTTACGATACAGGTGTACCGGCGGTATCAACATGCCTTCCTGGTAACATTCTGTAGCAACTGGATTGTAATTTCCGGGAACATTACCGCCGACGTCGTGCCAGTGACCAACGGATGCCAAGTAACAAAATAATTGTCCCTCTCGGAAAAACGGCCGTACCAACTTAAAATCTGAGAGATGGGTTCCACCTTCATAAGGGTCGTTAAAGATAAACACATCACCGGGAAACTGATCAATTTTCTCAGTTTTGACCTTGTCTATTACAGCCTTGACTGCGAACGACATCGCGCCAACGAACACGGGTAAACCTGATTTACCCTGGATAAGAGTTTCCCCGGTTTCTGAGTTGTAGAGGCCATGGCTGGCGTCATGGGCTTCCGCTATGATCGGGTTAAAGGCACTTCGGAACAATGTCGCATCCATCTCATCAGCAATCTGTTCCAGCCGACCTTTCAATACTGCCAGCAAGACAGGATCAAGAGAGGTCATATTAGCCACCTCCATCGCCATATTGTTTGCCTGCTTCTAGGATCCGATCAGTACCGAGAAGCTCATTTAATTCCTTAAAATTAAACATCCTATTCTGATAATCCCGGGTTGACCCCATTTCATTGAGAGACGCAAAATATTGTTCAGCCGTATGGGCAATTGCGCGCACCAAACCGCCAGGAAAAATGACGACTGAAAATCCCATCGTTTCGAGTTCTGCCGCAGGTAACATTGGCGTCTTACCACCTTCAACCATATTCACCAAAAGCGGTATTTTGTCACCAAATTGTTCAACCGCGCCTGCAATTTGCTTCACATTTTGAAATGCTTCGATAAACAAAATATCAGCTCCGGATTCAATAAATCCAGCGGCACGCTCCATAGCTAAGTCATATCCTTCTACACCGATGGCATCAGTTCTAGCTATAATGACTGTGTCATTGTTGGAACGAGCATCAAGAGCCGCTTTTATTTTCCCATTCATTTCAAAGGCATTAACCAGAGTTTTTCCATCGAGATGCCCGCACCGTTTAGGGAGAGATTGATCTTCGATTTGAATTGCAGCGGCACCCGCGCGTTCTAGTAATTTTATGGTACGTTGAACATTTAGGGCGTTGCCAAACCCCGTGTCAGCATCAACAATGATAGGTAACGCTGATCTCTCGCAAACGTTTCCCACCACACTCTCCAACTCATTTAGGGTAATAAGACCAATATCCGGGCTGCCAAGCTTTGTGTAGGCAATCGAGGCACCGGATAGGTAAAGTGCTTCAAATCCAGCGCGTTCCGCCATTATAGCACCGAAGGCGTCATAGATGCCCGGGACCACCAGGATTTTTTTTTTGCCGAGACGATTTCTCAAAGTCGATTGCGGTGACATATTACCCCCAGATTTAGTTATTAAGGGTTTTTTCGAGATGTGGTATTAGACCTCCAACGTCGATCAGACCCAACAGGTGACTGGGAATAGGCTCACCATTCATTTTTTTAGCAGTATCTAGATTAACGATCGTTCCGCTTTCGAGGTTCACCTCAAGCCGATGGCCGGTTTCAATTTCCTCTACTGAAGAGCAAGTAATAGCGGGTAATCCACAATTAAAGGCATTGCGGTAAAATATGCCGCCGAAGGATAACGCAATGACTGCTGCTACACCTAAATAATTTAAGACAAGGGCAGCCTGTTCGCGGCTGGATCCCAATCCAAAGTTTCTACCTGCGACAATAAAATCATTAGATTTAACCGATCCAGCAAATAAGGGATCAACTGATTCCAAGCAGTGGCTAGCTAATTCTTTCAAAGAGCCCTTCATATAAACACCAGGAGCAAGTAAATCAGTGTTAATGTCATCGCCAAACTTCCAAGTTCGCCCAGTTAGTATCTCAATCACGGTTTGTCTCCGAGTATCTCGCGGGGATCAGTAATTAGTCCGGTGATAGCGCTTGCCGCTACAGTGTAAGGAGAGGCCAGATAGACCTTTGATGAGTTGGCTCCCATGCGACCCTGAAAATTACGCGCTGTAGAAGCGAGACATACTTCATTTTCTGCAAGTACACCAACGCCGTAACCAGCACAGGCACCACAGCCAGTTGGCAAAAGGTTGGCGCCGGCATCCAAAAGGATTTGCGTGATGCCTTTTCGTGTAGCATCTGCCAAGACGCGCGAAGAGGCAGGGGCTACAGTCAGGCGCTTTCCCGACGCAACTTTATTTCCTTTCAGCACTGATGCCACCATCTTGAGATCGCTTAGCTTGGCCCCGGTGCAGGCACCAATATAGAACTGGTCGATGTCCACTTTATCCGCATCACTCACGTTGGAAGTGTTGGAAGGGCTATTCGGGGCGGCAACTTGAGGCTCTAAAGTGTCCCCATTGAATTCATGGACGCGCAAATATTCGGCTTCCGCATCGCTCTCAAAAATCTGCCATTCGCCAGGAACAACACCCGCTTCCACGAGGTAGTGAGTGGTAACCTCATCAGGATCTATAATACCGGTTTGTGCGCCGAGTTCCGCAGCCATATTGCAAAGCGTCATACGTTCCATCATGTCGAGGCTTTTGACAGCTTTCCCCGTATATTGTATCGCCTGATAATCCCCTCCATCCATACCCAATACAGCACACATCTTGAGGGCCATATCCTTGGCCGCAACACCCACCCCCATTGTCCCCGTCCAATTGATACCGATTGTATGCGGCACCCTGATCCAGGTTTTCCCGGTGGCAAGAACACCCGCCATGTCTGTCGCGCCGATACCAAACATGTAGGCACCAAAGGCACCGCCAGTGGGTGAATGGCTATCGCCACCAACCGCAAACATTCCAGGACGCAGGTGCCCCCGTTCCGGCGTCACCACATGGCAAATGCCTTGCTGGTCATAAAAATTTTTGATTCCGTGTTCTTCAGCCCATTCACGGGTCAGTTTCAGGATAGCTGCACTTTCCGCGTCCACGCATGGTGCGTAATGGTCAGAGATTAAAACGATTTTAGAAGCGTCCCACACACCGACCTTCAATTTGTCTAGGATAGGTTTTACCCTACGCGGCCCTCCGCTATCGTGAATCATAGCTAAATCGACTACGCAGGTAACAATTTCCCCCGGACTGACAGTGTCCCGATTTGCTGCTTGAGCGATAATCTTTTCGGCAATTGTTTGTGGCATCAACTTATCCGACGTGTTGGTTAACCGTTGTTGGAATATTTTTCGTAACGGTGCGCTGGCGCTCTCCCTTGCATGCGCGAAAGGAAGAATTGGATTTGCTAACGATCACGTCCGATAGTGTCCCCTGGAAAATTTCACCAACCGAGCCTTCGTCGGTCGCGATGTACCGCACTTTCAAAGACCTACACCGTTTGCTCCAGTGTCGCAATGTCTGCATCGGCCAAGGTAGTTGAGGGCCTCTAGGTCCCAGTATCACCAACCGATGACGTTTCAGTAACATCAGCATTTTTCCGTATATTGGCAGTTCAAAAATTCCCCGCGGCAGTTTCTAGTTCCCAGGAATAGGGTAGCATTTGTTCAGGTATCACGGGATCAAATTCAGGCCACCAATGAAATCGGTAATCGGAATCCACGTACTCGGTGCTAAGCTTGCCACCCTTGGTACGAAAAAAATAGAGGTTGCCCGTAAGCGAGCCATAAGGGCCGTGGCGTTCCCCTGGAGGACGCCAGAAATAGGCTCCCGGGCGCATTACACCGCGGTTTCCATGCACCTCGCCCGACAATAGATACATCTCTTCGACAACCGGATGTATTTCCTGGCGCTCTGCCCAGCGCAGAGGCATTGTACCCAGAATCCAGGTCTGATCGCCCGTCACGGGGTCCTCAAAAAGCGTCTTTCGCCCCGCACCGGGCGGAAATTCTGGATGAAAATTACCGGTGTAGGGTACCTGAATTGTATCAATATGTTCTACCAGGCGGGCAGGATCGAATGTTTCATCAGACTTGTATTCAGGTGTCGCCGACATAAACGTGAGTACCACCGCGCCTCCATTGGTGCTCATTGATTCGCGCCTGTAGCCTTTTGGTAGGTGCGCGTAGGAAAATTTCTCGTAAATGTGTCCGTTGAGAGTCATAACACCGTCAAGCACCAGAAACTCTTCGTCAACGGCTAGGAACTCTAGTTCGGTACGAGACCATCCTACCGGATAGCGCAGCAGCAAGCTGCAAGCCCCGCTATCGGCGTCAACGCTTAACACCTTCATCTCTAAGTCCGGGCGTGTGCCGTTAAGGTCACCTACCTCCCAAGGCAAGTTCTGTGACTGAATAAACTCAATCCACTGGCGCGCCACGATATTCCTCCATTAATCCTTGTGCATCATTCAGCATCCAAAGCCTCAGCACGCAACGGCCCTTTCTTGTCGCCTTGTTCGGAAAGTATCCGCATTAACTTGTGTAAACTTCTATCCAGTGCCTCACGCGCCGTTTCTAGGAACTTGTCATCATCGGTTAAAGTCTCCATCTCGGTGGCAGTTATGAGGCCTTTGTCAGACATCAATTTCTCCAGCGCTAGACGACGTTGTCGCTCTACGTGCAACTGAGCCGCCAATTCAAACACCAGACCTACGGCTTTATCCAGGTCGGCATCCTTAAGAAATGTCATGTCGCGCGCGTTCTTCATGCCGACTTCTCCGCTTCCAGAACCGCCCACGGAAAATGCCATTCTTGCCTTTGTGGCCAGTCAAGGTCGTCTAGACGCCCCGTCCCACGTTCATCGAATGCAACCCAACGGGCCTCGTCGAGGCCAGCTTCCCGGCACATGTCGAGTAAGTTTGCCGCCATCATGGGCGGCATGAAGGGTTCGTTATTGCGCGCACCATGCTCGGCCATCACCAAATCGCGCAAAGGCTGTCCGGTGGTGTGAAAATCCAGAACACGCAGCAAACCTCCAGGGACCAGTAGACGCCAACATTCTCGAAAAAATGCAGGTAACACTTCCAGCGGGATTTCGTGAACGAGCATGGTGGCGGTTACCAAGTGGCAGGATGCGTCCTCCAATCCAGTTGCACAGACATCCGCCTGGCGAAATCGGACGTCAAGACCCATGGCTTTTACTTTTTCATGGGCCAACCGCAAACAAGGGGCGGAAAGTTCGATACCAACGACATCTGCATCCGGATAGGCCTGTTTGAAGGTCCAAGTCGATTTGCCGAATCCGCAGCCCAAATCAGCAATACGGCCGTATACACGCTTTGGTACTGCGGTCTCCACGAACGTATGATGAAACATATAATCGTCATTTTCCCCCATCATCACCAGTTTGGAACCCAATTCATAAACTCTTGCACTTGCTCCGTTACGCCAAACACCGCCTGGCTGCACGTGGATATCCCAATCGGTGTACCACTGAGGAAGCTCCAAATCAGGGTCGAGTTCCAGCCCCCACGTGTTCGCGCCGTCTGGTGAGGTATAATTGGGATGTGCAGAAACGACGTCAGAGACTGCGCGCCATAGCATCTTTTGCGAACCCCGTTCCAACCACGCGAACCACGGATAAGAAGGCTGGTCATGCATCGTCCTCTTAATGTTTTCAGCACCATTCGACAAAGCTTCCTGAACCTGGGTTGCCAGTTCCGGATATAGCGTGTCCGCCCAGCGCCGGCGGAGGTGAAGTACAAAATCAATGTTCGCGCGTTCGTCCAAGGAAAGTGTCATTTGATTCATGAAAGATCTCCTGAACCGACAACTGGGGATGGCAGTTCCCCTGGAAAATGGCAGGCTACTATGCGTCCATCTACATCGGGCGTCAACCGAGGGGTCTGGTGGGCACAAATCTCGCGCGCCACAGGACAACGCGGATGAAAGGCACAGCCCGAAGGTCGGTCAATCGCAGATGGCGGCTCGCCCCGCAACACCAACGGCTCACGGCGAACATCCATTTCAGGCAGCGGTGTGGCAGCCAACAGAGATACCGTGTAGGGATGAGCGGGTGTCGCCACCACTACGTCAGCGGGGCCTTCCTCAACGATATTTCCGAGATACATAACGGCGATGCGATGCGAAATTTGATGGACAAGCGCCAAATCGTGGGCCACCACTACATAGGCAATGCCCAAGTCCCGCTGAATGTCGCGAAGCATATTGATTATTTGCGCCTGAATAGAAACATCAAGCGCAGAAACCGGTTCATCCGCGATTAGCACATCCGGTTCCAACGCCAGAGCTCGAGCAATGGCGATCCGTTGACGCTGCCCGCCAGAAAACTGGGCGGGTAAACGATCCCCTGCATCCTGCGGCAAACCGACTTCGTTTAATAAATACCGGACACGTTCGGCAACTTCATTACGGCTGCCCCACTTATGGGCGCGCAGGGGTTCAGCAATGATATCACGGACCCGCATGTTCGGGTTCAGGCTTGCATAGGGATCCTGAAACACCATCTGCATCCGCCGTCGCAATGGTTTCAACGTCTTTTCACTGAGATGTGTCAAATCCTGCCCCTGGAAAAAAACCTGTCCCTTTGTTGGCAACACCGCCCGCATCATAGCGAGCGCCAGTGTGGACTTGCCTGAACCGGATTCCCCCACCAATCCCAGGGTTTCACCTTTCCGGACTGATAAGGAAACACCGTCAAGAGCATGCAGGTGACCGCCGGGCGTGTCATATACCACCGACAGATCGTTGACCTGCAGGATCGAATTATCCGACATGACCGTTTTCATCCACCAGCGGATGATGGCAGGCAACCAACCTACCGTTCATATCCTGAAATTCGGGGTCCTCGGAACAGTCGGCACTCGCACTGGCGCACCGCGGTATAAAAGCACATCCGGAAACGCGCTCGTCAGGGCCCGGCGGCATACCCAGAATGGGAGTCAGTTGGGGGCGAGTGAAATCGAACCGGGGTACAGCGGCTAGCAAACCTGCCGAATAGTGGTGTGCAGGGCGATACAGAATGTCAGACACACTTCCCTTTTCCACAATGCGGCCGTGGTACATGACCGCGACCCGATCGCAAACCTCGGCAGCCACGCCGAGGTCGTGTGTGATCAAAATTAGTGCCGCCTTTGCCAACCGCGTCCTTAGCAACTCCAGGATTTGCGCCTGGATGGTTGTATCCAACGCTGTAGTGGGTTCGTCTGCGACGATCAGCGGTGGATGGTTTACAAGTGCCAAGGCAATCATAACCCGCTGACGTAAACCACCCGATAGTTGGTGCGGATAAGCCTCCAGGCGCGTCTCGGGTGATGGGATTCCAACCTCCTGGAGAGCCCGGAGAGAGAGAGAGCGCGCCTCGGTGCGAGTTACTCGGTTGTGACACTGCACAGCCTCCTCTAACAGAGAGCCCACCCGGCGCACAGGATTTAAGCTGGTCATAGGGTCTTGAAAAATCATGCCTATGTCCCGTCCACGCACGGAGGCCAATTCCTTTTCATTCATACCCGAGATCTCATCCCCGAGCAGTGATATTCGGCCCTCAGATACTTTTCCAGGCTGTGGTACAAGGCCTAAAAGACTGAGCGCTAGCATCGTCTTTCCCGAACCGGACTCGCCCACTATGCCCAAGGTCTCCCCCGCGGCAACGCTGAAAGACACGCCATCAACCGCATGAAATACGCCGCCATCGTCACGCGGAAAAGAAATCCTCAAGCCGTTTACCGAAAGAACAGCTTCTACCATTATTCCACCGCCCGTGCTTCTGCGCGCGCCACAGCAGCGATGCCGTCGCCCAATAGGTTTAGAGTGACTACGACCATAACTATAGCGCCACCCGGAACCATCATCATCCACGGCGCGTTAAACAGATACTGGCGGCTTTCGGCCAGCATGTTACCCCAGGTAGGGGCCTGAATGGGGGCGCCAAGCCCCAAAAACGATAATGCGCTTTCGGCGATCAGCATATCTGCAAAGTGGAAAGCCAACATAACCATTAAGGTAGGACGTACGCCAGGCAGGATATGGCGCAATAAGATCCACCCCCCCGATACCCCGAATAGTTTTGCCGCCAACACATAATTACGTTGCAACAAACCCAATGCCTCGGCGTAGATAACCCGGGCGTAATAGGGCCAAGTCAACATCCCTAAGGTCAGCGCTAATGGCCAAAAACCACGCTCCAACACGGCTATAACACAGATGGCGATAACAAGCCCCGGAAAGGCGATGATCATGTCTACGGACCGGTTGACGACGGTTCGCACCTTCCCCGGCCTCCAAGCTGCTACTAATCCGGCAGTTGTTCCTACGGTCATGGCAATGAGGGTAGCCGTTAAAGCGATGCCCAACGACCAGGGAAACCCGGCTAACACCCGGGTCCACAGATCCCGACCCAACTGATCCGTACCTAACCAATGGCCGTCAGACCACATTGGTTTGAAACGGATCACGATATCACCTGCCAGCGGGTCACCCGTAGCCAGTATATCATTGCCCAAGGTCAAACAGAGTATAAAAACCGCCACGATGCCACCGAGCACGAGCTGGAGACCGGGACGCCTATGGCGGAACGGCAACAGGAATTTGGGAAATAGGCCGGTCATAGCCGATTACTCCGCAATCGAGGATCAACTATGGTGAATAGTAGATCAGTAGCGACGTTCACCGCGTATACCAGGATCGCGATAATGAAAACGGCAGCCTGAATAACCGGAAAATCAAGCGTTGTGGTGGCCTTAACCAGCAGCCACCCCAAACCGGGCCAAGCGAAAATCACCTCGGTGATGACGGCACCTGAAATCAGGAAGGCAAACTGGGTACCCACTAGCGCCGTCGCCCCCAAAAGAGCGTTCGGTAGTGCGTGACGCCATAGCAAAGCGGCAGAAGAAACGCCAAAGGAACGGGCCGTTCTGATGTAGTCCTCACGCATGGCCTCGGTAACATTGGCAGCGATCACGCGGGTAAGCTTGGGCGCCAAAAATGATGCCAGGGTAAGCGTCGGTAGAATCCAGTTTGACAAACCTTCATGACCAAATGAGGGCAGCCAACGGAGTTCGACGGCGAATATTTGTATTAAAAGCAGACCAGCAACGAAGCCGGGAACTCCCTGAGAGACGTAGACCAGCACGCCCACTGACTGACGGTCGGCAGAATCTGGACGCCGGCCGAGCCAAGCTCCTAGCGGTACAGAAAATAACAGTGTTGCTGTAATGGAAAGCAAAGTCAGCAGTAATGTCGGCGGCAGCCGTTCCAACACCACGCCCAAGGCTGGCTGATTGTCGGCAAAGGATATTCCGAAATCAAGTACCGCCAATCTGGAAAGGTAGCCGAAATATTGTTCCCATAAAGGGCGGTCGAAACCGTATTGCCGACGGACCTGTTCAAGTTGTTCGGGCGTGCCAGTATCGCCCACCATCACCTCGGCCGGATCGCCCGTCAATTGCAATAGGAAAAAAAGCAGCGTGACGATGCCGATTAGGAAGATTGCGAATGTGACCGCGCGTCCAACTAGGTTACGGTAGTCCAGTTTCATATTGAACACGGAAACTCCGAACCTCGACCAATATGAGCGAGGTTCGGAGCCAAGAGACCAAATAGCACTTACTTACCAACGCTGATATCCTGATATGGGATAAAGCGATTAATTTGATTGAATCCGCGTGTTCGCTTGGATAAGCCAAAGATGTCAATCTGCTCCACCAAAAACACGGCGGGTGGCGTTGCATGGTTAGCTTCGTGAATTTGATACAACATGGCTTTCCGTTTTACTGCATCAAATTCCGTATTCGCCTTAGAAATCATCCCCTTGACGCTTTCATCACAAGTAAAGGTAAAAGGGTTGAAGCACGAAAACAACGTGATCGGACGAATTGAATCAATATAGGGTGCGGAGTTCCAGGACAATCCAAAGGCTTGGCCTTTCCATGATTTACGCCCTAGGTATTTGCCCAACCAGTTGGGGAACGTAATCTTCTGCAACGTTACTTTAATACCCGCCTTAGCCATATCCTGCGCCATTTTCTGGTAGATTTCCGAGTCGCCAGGGAATGATCCCGTCACCACTTCGGCGGTAAACGAGAATCCATTGGGGAACCCCGCTTTGGCCAGCAACGTTTTAGCCTTGGCAGGGTCGAACGGATAGGGTTTAACATTCGGATTATATCCAAAGGCCGCCGGTGTAGCACCTTGCCCCGCCGCCTTGGCAAGACCGCCTAAAACGTTCTTGGCTATGCTTTCCTTATCAACTGCGTAATTCAATGCCTGGCGCACTCGCGGATCCGCGAATGGCGTATCCAAAGCCACAAGTTTTTTTTGCTTATTCTTACGCACTAGCGGCAGTGCCAATGACATCACCTGCGGCGCCGCGCGCACATCGACACGATGACCCGAACCTTTTATAACTGGCACGTTGTCGGGGGAAAGACCGGCAACGATGTCGACTTGCCCTGATACGAGGGCCTGCACCCGCGCCGATCGCTCCGGCAATTCTAGGATTTCCAGTTTACCTGCCTTTGGAGCTCGCCAGGAGCCCTCGAATGCGACCAGCGTCACCTTGTTTGCATCCCATTTGACCACCTTGTATGGGCCTGTACCCACGGGATCGGTGGCATAGCCCTTGACCCCCTTGGCTGCCCAATGCTTGGGCGCAACGATTTTCAGTGCCGCTATACGGTTGGGAAATATGGGATCGGGTCTCTTAGTTACAAAATCGACAGCGTTGCCGCCGCTAGCAGATGCCGAGGCCACACCCTTAAGTTCCCGTACGATGGGTGAACGGCCCGCCTTACCGCTTTTGATGTAATTGAAACCGGTTATGACCGCCTCGGGACTTA
>JYMV01022185.1_pt1 | contig 42810 bp, 38 predicted proteins | sample 338911 | NCBI WGS metagenome assembly JYMV01 (sample SAMN03354496, study PRJNA234377) | hydrothermal vent metagenome | biome: Deep sea; feature: Hydrothermal plumes at the Eastern Lau Spreading Center, Western Pacific Ocean; material: Seawater | place: Tonga | collected 2009 | depth 2000 m m | reverse complement strand
GCTTCTACTTGATATTCCGACGATTGGTTCTGGGAATTAACTACGGGTAAAAGAGTGTAGACAAACAAAAATTGAAGCAAATACTTTACAGCTCTGAGTCGCTGACTCTTAAAAAACAAATTGCAATCCATGAATTTCCTTTTCTTGTTCCTTCATTTTATAAAATCTGGGCAGGTGAAAAACAATATCAGCTTCCAGACAGCTATAACTCTTTGGGCTAGCAATTAGAAAATTGCTAGAGTTGTATGGGCTGCATTTAGGCGGATTCATACCACTCAGTAGAACCGATTCATTCCTCAGAACCGATTCATTCCTCAACTACGTAACTCCTAAAAGTTAAGAATGTACTTGTTGTATTTAACAGGATGGTATAGAATAAGCCCAGAAACCAAAAAATCCCAAGCTGTTAACTTGGGATTCAGTGGGAAGCTTTGAGCTTCTTAATACATTAAACGGAGTTCTTGCATCCGTTGCAATGTGGCCATGACAAGCCATATTGTAGCAGATGTAAAACTTCGTTGCAACCTTGTTTGCAAGGAGTTCTTTTTAATGTCTGTTCATACCTCAAATGTAAGTGTATCTCCCTTCACCCTGTCCCAAACCGACCAGATCCCATTCTTTTTCTGTGCCATCCCGTACCATTTAGTCGATAATGATATCTTCCCTCAGTTAAAAGGCAACCATATCAAGCTGCTGCTGGTGATTGATCGGTACCGCAACCTGAAACTGAAGTAGCGTAAGTTTGATCAGCAGCTACTGTCCGGGTGGACCATCCCAGTATCTCAACAAGTTCTGGCTGATAGGCGTGGTGTAAAACGCCCGACTATCAATAACTTGGTGGAAGAACTGATAGGGTTAGGCTTACTGGAGAAACAGGATGATAAGTCAGGCAGGTATCGTTACAGACTGGCTACCTACAAGGTCACCTCGGAAGAAGTCAAGCAAATGCGTTATCCGCACGAAGTGGACACTGGCGAGACTATGGATGCTTCGGAGCAACGCCTTCAGAAGGAAGTTGAAGCCCTTAAAGAGCGTATAGAGACCTCTATAGGGCCACAAGGAGATGATGAGCTGGAGGAACAACCTACTGTGTGTCAAGGGATCGAACAGGTCTTTGCTTGTTCTTCAAGACTTAGTTGTAAATTTTGAATCCGAATCTCTGGTATTCATTAGTTGAAATATAACCGCAAAAGGGCACGGAACTGGATCCGCAGTTTCAAACTGGCATCAAAGGTTATTGTGAGTTAGTATCAACGCTAATTTTCCAGTGGAGACACAAGTAATTTGCCAATAAATGGTTCATTAACTAGAATGGTCGCCTTGATGAACAGTCAGAAATGCAAGAACTTTAACCGAGTAAATAATAAATATAATTCGTAAAAGCAATTATGACTAAGCCAATGAAACAACACGGTACGAATCAGGTAACATGGCGGTCGATTATCCTCGGGTTAGTGTTGAGCTTGCCTCATGGCTATTTCTCAATTCAGACCCCAACACCAACGACGGTATCGCTAATATATACTGTTATGCTGACAATCTTTTTGCTAGTGTTAGTCAATATTTTTATCAAGCAATGGTTACCTGAAATTGCTTTTAGGCAGGGCGAATTACTGACAGTTTACACAATGTTATCGCTCTCTGTCGCCATATCTGGACACGATATGTTACAGGTACTTGCGCCTGTTATTGGACATGCGTTTTGGTTCGCCACACCGGAAAATGAGTGGGGATCCCAGTTTTTGCACCACTTGCCTTCCTGGCTTGTTGTTGGCGATCTGCAAATTCTAAAGGGGCTTTATGAAGGTGAATCTACGCTTTACCTTGGGTCACAATTGGAGGCATGGTTGACTCCAGTCTTCTGGTGGTCAGTCTTGTTATTTGCATTAATGCTAGTCATGATCGGATTAAACATTTTGATTAGTCAACAGTGGATTCGCAACGAACGATTATCCTATCCGATTATTCAGTTGCCATTAGCCATGACGGAGAATGGCGGTCAATTAACATTTTTCTGTTCGAAGCTATTGCTGCTTGGAATCATTTTGAGTGGTGGTGTTGATTTAATTAATGGGTTTCATGCTTTTTTTCCTGTGATACCACTGTTACCGGTTCGGAACATCGAAATTGGACAATTGTTTACCGAAGATCCATGGAAAGCTGTGGGATGGACACCAATCTGCTTTTTCCCTTTTGCCATTGGTTTAGCTTTTTTTATGCCGCTTGATCTCTCCTTCTCCTGCTGGGCATTTTACTGGATCTGGAAAATGGAATTGATAGTGGGTCAAATGATTGGATGGCGGAGTCTTCCAGAATTTCCTTATATTAAGCCGCAGGCATCTGGTGGCTACCTTGCTATTGCGTTGATTGCCATTTGGAAAAGCAGGCATCATCTTCGTAATTATCTTGCACGTCCCTCTAGGCGCTTAACGACAGGTACTGCCTCAGAGTCCCGACTTCAATCTGCCATCGCCATAGCCTTGATAGTGACTGGATTGACAACTATCTCGCTATTTTGCTTCAAAGCTGGAATGTCAATTTGGGTGATTGTTGTTTTCTTTGCCTTCTATTTTCTGTTGGTGTTGGCATTGACCCGACTGCGGGCGGAACTTGGACCACCAGTTAATGAATTGTATAATATGGGACCTGACCAGATGCTTCCTAAAATCTTTGGCACACGCTTTCTAGGGACTCGAAACCTGACTATGTTTGCAATGTTTTGGGGTTTTAACCGAGCTCATCGTTGCAATCCAATGCCATACCAACTTGAGGGATTCAAGATTGCTGATAGGTTGCAAATGCGACCACATCGGTTGATTCTGGCGATGATTCTGGCTTGTGGTATCGGCCTGTGGATCGGATTCTGGGGTTTTTTGCATGTTCATTATAAAGATGGGTTTAATGGAGGGTTTGGCTGGGAAGCGTATCGTCACCTTCAACAGTGGGTTTATTACACGCCAGGTGCGGATGGTGTCGCAGCAATTTTCATGGGAATCGGTTTTAATATTGTGGTTATATTGACTTTTTTACGACAGCGTTTTCTTTGGTGGACACTTCATCCTGCAGCCTATCCTTTAGCCAGTAGTTTGAATTGGACCATGAGTTGGATGTGGGCATCAATCTTCACCAGTTGGCTGATTAAATGGATTATACTGAGGCATGGTGGTTTCAAGGCATATCGGCGTGCAATCCCATTTTTCTTTGGACTGATTCTTGGTGATTACTTGGTCGGTGGTATCTGGAACATCTGGGGAGTACTCTCACATCGATATATCTATACTTTTTGGCATTAAGACTTTAGTTGATGCTGACAAGATTGAGAGATTATTAATTTTTGGGTGATTCAGGAAGGGAGTCATTTGATCTCATACTGGGATTGTATTATACTGATCCAATTTAATGCATTTAACATATTATTTTCATTAGTCGAATGGAGGCAGCTGTGTTTAAAAAAAGGATTTGCTTAGATCAATTACTTACAATCTTGTGTTTTTTTAGTCTTGTTATGTTTAGTCAAATAGCTTGGCCAGGAGAATGGGTTTTCGACTTTGAGGATCCCAAGCAGGCGGATCACTGGAAAGTAGCCAATGGAACCTGGGAAATCCAAAAAGGTGTTTACGCCGAAATTTCAGCTGCTGAGAAAGCTGCCCATACTCTCTTTGGCGAAGCCGATTGGGTTGATTACACGGTCGAAGCCAAAATACGTATAGATGCCAACAAATGGGCGGGCTTGGTTTTTCGGGCTATAAGTGAATATGAATACTACATTGTCTATCCTGAGCCGACGCCTGGAGTTTCGGCCTTTTTTCAACATCATGGGAAAGAATGGGAAACACGGGCTCGACCCAAACCCAACAAAACTCAAATTAAGGGGAAAATTCAGGTAGGAAACTGGTACCACCTCAAGGTTGAGGTCAAAGGGAACGATCTCAAATGGTTCAATTGATGATCAACTGCAGGCGGAAACCAAGTTGGAACGTGTTGGAGACCTGGATGTTTACAAAAAGGGCAAGGTTGGCATCTGGGCTTGGGAGACAAAAGCGAGCTTTGACGACTTTAAAGTTTATGGGCCTGATATCGAAGGGCAAGTCGTTGAGCCTCAGAAGAAGTTGGCGCTGACTTGGGGAAGACTAAAAACATTCCATTAAATCATAATTTATGCTACATAATTCTGTGGCTGTATTGGCACACGTAGGAATGGACATAATCGATCAAACAAGCTAGACTCGCATAATAACACTGTCATGCCTTCAGCCAAACAATTAATAAAACTTCGCCTTAGTAAAGAGTTTGGTCGCTGAATTATCAACAAAGTGAACGTTAAAGTGTTGCCGAAATAAAGCAGCTTATTGTCAAATCTGTTATCATGTTGTCAATTAAAGTTGAGAGGTAAGGGATATTATGATTGAACAAAAGCAAGTTCGATTTTTCCAACAGAATGGCTATTTAAAATACGGACCTGTTCTGGATGTGGAGGAGGTAGAAGAGCTGAGAGATGGGCTTGATCGAGTGATCCAAATTGAACAAGCCGGTGGCGACGATTCTGAACCGGAATTCCATTTCGGGCACCGAAGAGGTGATGATTCCAGCCGACGATCAATTACACAATTCGTAAATATGTGGAAGCGCGAACCAGCATACGAACGTCTGTTGCATCACCCAACTATTTCGGGGATTTTGTGTGCCTTGCTCAGCACATCTCAAGTCCGACTCTGGCATGACCAGATCATCTCCAAACCTCCTGATGATAATGATCATTTTCAATTTCATCAGGATTTTTATTTTTGGCCGCTTGATCGGCCAGAAATCGTAACTTGCTGGCTGGCATTGGACGATGCCACGGTCGATAGTGGATGTATGCACGTCATTCCAGGAAGTCATGCTGATCCACGCTTTGTTCCAGAGGCACACAGAGAAGAACAGCAAGCCAAAGCGGCAAATGAAATTATGGAATCGGAGCGGGATAAAATTTCGAAACAACCCGCATCATTTGGGACGCCCGTTGAGATCAAAGCTGGTGAGTGTATGTTCCACCATTGTCTCAATTTTCATGCAACACCCCCCAATATTACCCAAAATCAGCGTCGTGCCCATATCATGATCTTCATGGCCAAAGGCACTCGCGTCAACTTATCTCAATCAGGGAATCATGTCTTGGTTCCAGGATTCGAGGTTGGTCATGGGGAAGAGTTGGTCGGTAAAGGGTTTCCTGCCTCTGAACCCAAACTGTGGGGCAATTGGCATCAGGGGTAAGATAGCCGGAAGAATTGAAATCTATATCTAACTACACCCGCTGGTACAGAGGTGGAATAGTTAGGGTTGGTGTGTACTTTGACAAAGTTTGACGTTATGGTGAAATCGTATTAAGTGGAACAATCCGAAATGTCCCGCAAAAATCCTTTTCATTCTGTACTAAAGATTTGATGTTTAATACATTCAAAAGTAATATTACGGGAATTAGGTGTATTTCTGTACTTTAACTTACAGACTTTATGTACTGTATTTAAGTTATAATTCAAGTACAAGGTTAGGTTAGTTTTCTATCGTAGCTTCTGTCGCGGGGCAGTCCTGAGTTGCCATTCTGTCTCATCCGCTATCGATTCCAAAATAGTTGGGTATAAAGATGTCGATAATATCTGTTTTTACTTATCCAACTAACCAATTGAAACCCGTTGATATAAAGCTGAATATATTTTTGTGAAAAACATTATATTAGTGGGAAATGTACCACAAATGTGCAAGTTACGTATTGTAAAATCAGTTACACTTATTCTGATTGTGCCCGTTTTTATTAATGTTTACGGAGGGGTTCCAGATTGGTTTTCAATTCCGTTTGAAGGTTCCAACTATCCATATGCTGCGGCCACTGCCACCTCTAGAACCCCATCGAAGCGTCAGAAGATGCTTGAACTTCTCCAGCGGATTGCCGACCACACCTCAGAGGAAAACACCTACATCGGTTCGGGCATTGTGCGTCGATTGCAAGCCCAATTCTCCTCCCTCCCCGCCGATGCGCCAATTCGGCGTCAGTGGGAGATTCATATGCAATTGGCACAAGCGCAGCTTAACCTTGGTAAAGAAACAGAGGCGATTGATCGATTTACAAAGGCGCTCGAGTTGATTACCCAGCCGAAGTTTAAGGCACCATCGGTAGCAATTAATGGAACTCACTTTCGCCTTGGGGTGGCGTACATGCGGCTCGGCGAAACGCAAAACTGTTGCTTGAAGAATACAGCTGACAGCTGTATTCTTCCGTTGCGGGACAGTGCTATCCACACACAGCAAACTCCATCCCGAAAGGCAATTAAACATTTCACAGAAATTCTACAAAACACAGTGGAACGCGACTTCTTTCATCTGCAAGCCAGATGGTTACTCAACCTTGCTTATATGACAATTGGCGCTTACCCAGAGCAAGTCCCCAAGCCGTACCTGATTCCGTCGAAAGCCTTCGAATCCGAGGAAAAGATTCCGCGTTTCACGAACATCGCACCAAGTCTAGGGCTTGATACTTTTGATATGTCCGGTGGTGCTATCGCCGACGATTTTGATAATGATGGATACCTTGATATCATGGTTTCAACCTGGGATACTGCCGGTCAGATCCGTTTTTTTAGAAACAATCATGACGGGACTTTTTCAGAAGAAACACAAGCGGCAGGATTGATGGGTTTGTATGGTGGCCTTAACCTTGTTCAGGCAGACTATGACAACGATGGAGACGTCGATGTTTTTGTGTTGCGTGGAGCTTGGCTCGGAAAGAATGGTAAACACCCGAACTCTCTGTTGCGCAACAATGGTAACGGTAGCTTCACGGATGTTACCTTCGACGTTGGATTGGGGGAGGTCCATTACCCAACTCAGACAGCGTCCTGGGGCGATTACGACAACGATGGGGACCTTGATTTGTATATTGGTAACGAATCGAATGAGGAATTAAAGAATACTCCTAGCCAGCTTTTCCAAAACAATGGTGATGGCACTTTTACCGATGTTGCTGCCAAAGCGGGGGTACAAAACTTTGGTGCAAGCAAGGCCATAATTTGGGGAGATTACAATGACGATCGTTGGCCAGATCTTTACGTGTCTAATCTTGGAGGGGTCAATCGCTTGTATCGCAATAATGGCAATGGGACATTCACCGATGTCGCTAGAGAACTTGGTGTCGCTGGCTTGATTTTTAGCTTTCCTGCTTGGTTTTGGGATTTTAACAACGATGGGGTATTGGACTTATATGTATCCGCCTATTCTGCCAATATTGCAGTTCTTGCGGCGAATCTGCTTGATATGCCTGTGTCTCCAGACGTTTTTGCACATCTATATCGAGGCAACGGGCAGGGCGGTTTTGAGGAAGTCGCCAAACAATGCAATCTGATACGTCCCAACGCGCCGATGGGATCTAATTTCGGAGATCTTGATAACGATGGCTATCTTGATTTTTACCTTGGGACTGGAAACCCGGATCTTTGGAACATCATGCCGGGTGTCATGTACCGAAATAAAGGTGGTACTCGCTTCGTTGAAGTGAGTTATGCCGGTGGTTTTGCCCACATACAAAAGGGGCATGGCGTTGTCTTTGCTGACTTGGACAATGACGGCGATCAGGATATCTTCGAGCAAATGGGTGGAGCTTTCCCCGCTGATAGGTACAACAACGTCCTGTATGAAAACGACGGATTTGGTAATCACTGGATAACTGTCAAACTTATTGGTATTCGCTCTAACCGATCGGCAATCGGTGCGCGTATTCGTGCTAAAGTGGTTGAAAACGGGGTGCGTCGTTCAATCTACAAGCATGTCAACAGCGGTGGAAGTTTCGGTGCTAATCCCCTTCGACAAACGATTGGGCTTGGGAAGGCTTCGAAAATCGAGACCCTTGAGGTGTTCTGGCCGACTTCTGGGCTCACACAGACATTTCACAATATACCAACTGATCAATTCATTCAAATCGTCGAGGGTGAAACAACGATCACAACTCTCGAATTAAAACAGTTGAAACTCTCCGGGAAGTAAGAAGATGATTTGCCGAGGCATATCGCCAAAATCATGCGTCAAACACAATATTAGTAAGGGTTTGACGCATGTTGTCATAAAACTATAGCTCCCTGCCATCAGCTGGACTTTGTTCCTATCGGTGAGCCAACTTACTAAGCGAGCTCCGACTTAGTAGGATCCCCGGCTTTTTAGCGATGACAAATGGTCAAATAGAGTTACCTGTATTTATTTCTCCAATCATGGCTGATAATTCTGCTCTTATTGTCGATGATCTTCACCTGTCGCCATCATGGTCACTCCTTGGGTGATGATTTCAATATACTTCCCTAACTACTGGACCTTGGCTTTAACAAGCTTATCTACCGTCGAATGAACTTACTGTCATAACCGTCAACGACCAGCATTAATTGGTGTCTTAAAGCTGGATCTTGAATCTGCTTGATTATTGACTCGATAAATAAAACTCCCTCTCCACTGATGAATCAGCTAAGTCCTTAACTCGCAGATTCAATGAGGGTTTCTTCTCTTGGTTAAGAGTAGGCAATCAAAGCTGAAATGACATTGAGCAGAAAGTTAATCCCACTGCCATATCAGGTAGATGTTTTTCAACTGATCACCAATGGTTTTAATAATTTCTCGCTTGCCTAGTAGAAGCTTATTTCACAATGGCGTCAGCTAGTTTCTCATGTTCCGCCTTGCCTTGGTTCCCAGCACCAGCAACCAACAGAAGGTCAAACAGCTTCTGTGAGATATAGCTCTTATTCCCAATTCCAACAATGGTTTTAAGATCAATCTTGGCAGCATTCTAATCGGGGAATATACAAGTTAAGGATTGAGAGGCATGAAGAATCCGGTGGTGAATTTCATTTTTAATACTTAGCTGTTTTCTGGATTTGATTTGGTCGCAGTACCCCGGATCATTATTAATAGCCACTTTCGTCTGCCTCCGTGATATTCTTGGCAAACAGGGCTGTCAAAATATTGGGAGTTAGAGTGGCAAACATGTTTGTGCATATACGTTAAGCATGTCTTTCATTGATTTTCCATGTTCTAGTGAGAATCGAACCTCAATTGCTAAAACGAAAATTAGCAGTCGATCAGCATACAGGCGCAACTTCTGTTCATCTTTTTGGGTTGTGATGATTATGTCCGCTTTCATTATTTGCGCTCGTTTTTGGATGTGCAGTATATCGTTTTTCTTATATGGGTAGTGATCTGAAAACGCCATCAGTTCAATATGGCTCGGTTGGGATGCTTCAACGATACGAGCGAAAGTTGCAGGATTTCCAATTCCGCAGACCAGAAGAATTCTCTGATTCTTCAAGGAATCGAACGGTAAATCCTGCGAATCACCTAATTTGTAGAGTCTTGTTGGGTGATATTGGCTCTCAAATATTGGTTTCTGCCCAGCAATAGTTTCAATTTTTAAACGTGTCTGTGACAAGTTGGAGACGAAATTAGTATGGGTAAGTAACAACAGATCTACGCGTTGGAGAGACCGCTTGGGTTCACGTAAGATGCCGGCTGGCAGCAGTTGTCCATTGCCAAAGGGGTGTTTACTATCCATGACCACGATATCAAGATCGCGTTTCAATTGCTGATGTTGGAAACCATCGTCCAGTATAATGACTTGGGTATCCCATTTTCTGATTGCTTCGATTCCGGCTTTATACCGATCCTTGGATACCAGCACTGGGATTTCAGGAAGTTCCAGTGCAATCATGAACGCCTCGTCACCACTTTCCTCAGATGAGAGCAGGATTTTTGTGCCGTCTGATACGATTCCTATTTCTGATTTGGCTTGCCTTTTATAACCTCTTAGAATAATGGCTACCCTATAACCAGAATTCCAGAAATGCTTGGCTAGCCAGATAACGATCGGGGTCTTACCTGTACCACCTGTAACTATGTTGCCAACGCTGATGATGCCACAAGCCAGATCAAGGGATGCTAGTATCTCTTGATCATAGAGGTAATTTCGTGCCACCACGATCAAACCGTAAACCCAACTCAACGGCATCAAAATGATTCGAACGACTGAGGAAATGACACTGACAGATTCGCCTGTCAGGATGGCATAGATTCTCAATATAAAGTATCTGCTATACATAATTTAAGATTAAATCGGCAACCCGGTTCCTTGCACCAGTTGCCCCAAGAGAATCAGAAACTCGTTTGAGTTCTTCCCGTTGTTTTTGGCATCGATCAGGATTCTCAAGGAGGTCAATCGCGATGGTAGTTATCTGATTGGTTGTTACCTCATCCTGCAACAATTCTGGAACAATTTCGCGACCAGCAATAATGTTGGGTAAACCGCTTAATTCGAGATTGACGAAATGCTGTATTATCCACCAAGTCAACAACGAAACTTTGTAAACAATAATCATTGGTGTACCGATACAAGCAGCTTCCAGTGTGGAGGTTCCAGATGCTACAAGTATAAGATCCGAGGCTCTCATTGACGGGTAGACGGCACCCTCAGTTATTTCGACAAAAGGCATATTGGGCAGAAATTTCCGGTCGATCCCTGGTGCTAAAGGGAGAATAAATCGGCACGATGGAATCCGCCGTAGAAGGTTGCGTGCAACTTCAAGCATAATCGGCAATAGGTACTGTATTTCTTTCCAACGGCTACCAGGCATTAAACCTACAACGGGACAATTGTCTGCAATGTCAAAGAGTTGCCGTGCTTCTGACTGTGTGAAATCGGTTTGAGCGACGTCAAGTAATGGATGTCCGACAAACTCCACGTTCGCTCCCTTCTCACGATAAAACTCAGTTTCAAAGGGGAAAATTGAGGCAATTATACTAGTAGTCTTGGCCAATTTTTCGGCACGACCTGCGCGCCATGCCCATGCCTTGGGTGGAATATAGTATATTGTTGGGATACCCAACTGATGCGCGAATTTGGCTATTCCTAAATTAAAATCACCAAAATCGACAAGAACGACCACTGATGGTTTCTTAGTGGTAATCAGTTTTTTGAGATCGCGCTGCTTTTGCAAAAATGCTGGAATGGTGTTAAGCACTTCGCTGATTCCCATGACAGCTGAATCACGGATATGAAACAGCAACTTAACGCCCGCTGATTCCATCAAGTCACCTCCCATGCCTATCAACTCGATTTCAGGCAACTTCTCTTTCAGCCTTTGGGCTACCTGTGAGGCATGTAGATCTCCTGACGGTTCACCAGCGATAATGACAACTAGCTTTTGATCGTCAACTGATAATTGAGAATCGGTGGTCATCCTAAACCATATTATGGCATAAGCCCGGGGATCATCAGGCCTGCGGTTTCATCATACCCAAACATTAGGTTCAAGTTCTGTACCACTGTGCCGGAGGCACCTTTCACTATATTGTCAGTTGCTGCTATCACGATTACCCTATTGGTACGAGGATCAACCTCTAGGCCAATATCGCAAAAATTACTGCTGAGTACCGCCTTTGTTTGCGGATACTCACCTAGATCCAGAACGCGTATGAACGGTTCGTTTCGGTAGAAATCTGCATAGATACCTAAAAGATCTTGGGTTGACATGGATTGCTTGAGTTTAAAGTACAAGGTAGTCAAAATCCCACGCGTCATTGGTACTAGATGCGGCGTAAAGTTGACAACAATCTCGTCTCCATTGATGGCGCTCAGTTCCTGTTCAATTTCTGGTGTGTGCCGATGGGAGACCAACCCATAAGCTACCAGGTTGGATTCGCGATTAGGGTAATGTGTTGTATCTGTCGGTTTGCTTCCCGCACCTGAAATACCGGATTTGGCGTCGATGATGATTTGATCAAGTTCAACGAGATTTTCGCTAATTAGTGGAATAGACGGTAGAATTGAAGTTGTTGGATAGCAGCCTGGATTAGCAACTAAATCGGCTGTACGGATCTGATCACGATAGCGTTCAGGCAAACCGTAAACAGCGTTTGGCATACGATCAGGATCTGTATGATCGATACCGTACCATTTTTCATAGACCAATTGGTCATTTAATCGGTAATCGGCACTAAAATCAATTACACGGATGCCCTGATTTCGGATCTGAGGAACAAATTCCATAGCCACTTTGTGTGGAACCGCTAGTACGACAACATCAACCCGATTCCTCAAGCTTTGGATTTCCAACTTCTCGAAATCAAGGTTAATAAAGCCTCGGAGATTTGGTAGGACATGGTCAACACGCTGTCCAGCAAATGTCTCGGAAGTTACCAGCTCAATCTTTAAGTCCTTAGGATGGGTTACCAACAAACGCATTAACTCACTGCTAGTGTAACCTGATGCACCAACAATCCCAACTCTAACCATCATTCCCCTCCGCTTCACAGTTCTGATAACTTGCAGGGGCTAACCAGACCTGCTACTATTTATACAAAAATGATAGCAGATATTGACTGAATTAATCAAAAGAACTGTGTTAAGCAATATGGAATGGAAGTTAGAACTACAAGAGATTGTGGATAATAGTCATTCTCCCGCATCACGGTTGCGCTTCGGTGAACCGTTGAGTAAGCATACCTATTTTGAGATTGGCGGTCCTGCAACTGTCTACTACGAGGTGGGAACCATCGAGGATTTAATCCGGTTTGCGGTCTTCAAAAGCCAGCAGACGCTGCCGGTTGCTTTACTTGGTCGTGGATCGAATTTTTTGGTGAGCGATAATGGTTTTGAAGGTGTGGTAATCCGATTGGTCGGTGATTTCGATCAAATTCGATATGAAGGTCATAGGGTCCGTGCTGGTGGGGGCGTATCACAGCCAAAATTAGCCAAATCGGTCGCGGGCCGCGGATTGAGCGGTCTTGAATTCGCGCTTGGCATTCCAGGTTCGGTTGGCGGTGCAATGATCATGAACGCTGGTGCTTGGGGCAGTAATTTTGGGGAACGTGTTGAGCAGGTACAGGTCATGACAGATAAGGGGGAAATACTGGAACTCTGTCATGATCAAGCTGGCTTTACTTATCGCCGGAGCAAACTGGACAACTACTTTTGTGTGTTCGACATATCTCTGCGTTTGGTTCAGAGCAGTCCGAAAGAAGTTACACAGTTAATGCAGAAATTTTATCAGCGAAAAATTGTCACTCAACCATTTGTGGAGGGGAGCGCAGGTTGTATGTTCAAGAATCCGCCGAATCATTCTGCGGGAAAATTGATCGACGGGTGCCGTCTCAAGGGCACAAGAATTGGAGATGCAGAAGTCTCTAAAACTCACGGTAACTTCATTATCAACCACGGCAATGCCAAAGCGAAAGACGTACTCGAACTTATTGACTTGATACAAAACCGCGTGAAAGCTGAGAGGGAAATTGATTTGCAAATGGAGGTGAAACTCCTCGGTTTCTGATTCATAGTAACCGTAACCTTTTATTCATCCTCTAATTGGCGTCGATGCCAATCGTCTTGCCATAAATTGAAAAACAACTCACGATACGGATGTTCTTTGATCAAATCTTCGTTGAGGGTCACACCAAGCCCTGGACCTGACGGCAGAGAGAAATAGCCATCAACGACTTCAGGACAACCGGTAGCCGCCTCTTTGACCCAGGCTTCAGAGAAATCGTTGAAATGTTCCTGGATTTTGAAATTGGGTGTACTGGCAGCGAAATGAAGCGACGTTGCTGTGGACACGGGGCCACCGACGTTATGCGGCGCAACCAGCATGTAATACACGTCTCCCATGGCAGCGATCTTCTTTGTTTCCAAGAATCCGCCTGCTTGGGTAATATCAGGCTGCAAAATGTCAGCAGCTTGCATATTAATGAGTTCACGATATTCGTACTTATTGTAGAGTCGTTCTCCAGTTGCCACGGGGATATTAATCTTTCGCTCAGCTTTGGCTAAGGCCGCCAGATTATCTGGAGGAACAGGTTCTTCTACCCAACTCGGTTTGAACGGCTCAAGTTCCCGTGCAATCTCGACTGCCGTTGATGGATTGAATCGACCGTGCATCTCAACCAGAATCTCCACATCTTCACCAACCGCATCTCGAACCGCTTCAACTAGAGAGATGGATCTCTGCTTTTCGTCGTATTCCAACTCGTAATTACCTGCACCGAACGGATCGAATTTCAGAGCCTTGTATCCTTTTTGGATTACCTTTTTGGCAGCGGCATGAAATTCTTCAGCTGTGCGTTCAACCTTATACCAACCATTGGCGTAAGCCTTAATTTTTTCCCGACAGGCGCCACCGAGCAGGCGGTAAACTGGTTGATTGACAACTTTTCCGATAATATCCCAACAAGCGATTTCAATCAAACTGATTCCAGTAGAAACAATTTCGCCAGCACGCCCATAGTCGTTTCGAAACATCCTCAAATATAGATCCTCGATATTGAATGGGTCGTTGCCAATAACGTGTCTGTGTTTTACGCCGTCAAGATAGGCTAGCAGCGCATCTGTTCGGTTTACCATACGGGCTTCACTAATTCCGCTAACGCCTTCATCCGTTTCTACCGTAACGAAAGTCAAATTCCGCCAACTTGTTCCCATAACCAGTGTTTTTACATCTGTGATTTTCAAATTTCTTTACCTGTGTTGACGCTAAATTTTTAGTGATTTATTGCAATTAAAATCTAGTTTAACAATTTTTAACTTTAAACTCAAATGGAATAGTATAATGACTTTATACTTGATATAATTTTTTTATGAGTTCAAAACAGGCGCTGACAGAATGGGATAAGCGGTATCTTTGGCATCCTTTCACTCAGATGAAGGAGTGGTTCGAAGAAGAGATTATCATCATTGAACGTGGAGACGGGATTTACTTAATTGACATTGATGGCAAACACTATATTGATGGAATTTCTTCCATGTGGACAAACGTGCATGGCCACAGGCATCAGGCAATTAACGACGCTCTCAAAACTCAAATCGATAAGGTTTCACACTCTACACTATTAGGGTATTCAAACGTCCCTGCAATCCAACTCGCCAAAAAGCTGGTAGAAATTACGCCAGAAGGTTTGAATCGCGTTTTCTTTTCCGACAATGGATCGACCGCGGTAGAAATTGCCTTGAAAATTGCGCATCAATTCTGGCAACATCAAGGTGAGATTCATCGAGATACTTTCGTCTCGATCGATCATGCCTATCATGGCGATACTATTGGCGCAGTTAGTATCGGCAGAATAGATTTATTCCACCAGATCTTTCAATCGCTTCTCTTCCCATCAATTTCTGTTTCCACTCCTTATGCGTATCGATCGACAATTAGCGATGATCCCGCTGAGGTTCGTGATGCGTGTTTGCACAAACTGGAGCGTGTTCTTCAATCAGATGCTGACAAAATTTCGGCTGTCGTGGCTGAGCCCATCGTTCAAGGGGCCGGTGGCATGCTGATTGCTCCTGATGGCTTTCTGCGGGGTGTCGCCGACCTGACCCAAAAATATGGGACCCTCTTAATTCTGGATGAGGTGATGACTGGTCTGGGACGAACCGGCAGGATGTGGGCCTGTGAACACGAAAATGTTGCACCTGATATTCTGTGTACAGCCAAAGGATTAACCGCTGGATATTTACCACTGGCGGCCACTTTGACAACCAACCGAATTCATGACACATTTCTAGGTGAATATCATGAAATGAAGACTTTTTTTCACGGTCATACGTTTACTGGAAATCAACTGGGTTGTGTTGCTGCATTAGCTAACCTTGAGATCTTCGAACGAGAAAATTTGCTTGAGAAGATCCAACCAAAAATTATCCATTTCAAAAATCGTCTCCAAACATTTTATAATCTCAAACACGTTGGTGACGTCAGAACCATTGGAATGATTGGTGCCGTTGAACTTGTGCAAGACAAAACAACCAAAGCAGAGTTTTCGTCTCAGCACAAAGTTGGCATTCGGGTTTGTAAAGCGGCTTTGAAGCATGGGGCAATACTACGACCACTGGTAAACACAATCGTTATCATGCCACCACTTTCAATTGCAATCACCGAGTTGAATCAGCTACTGGACGTAGTTTATGCTGCAATTCAAGAAGTATTAGAAGCTTGAATTTTCCTAGAAACTCCCTCTAGCAACGGATTTGTTACCAGAAGCATCGGCGACCATAATGGTTATTGTGTGTTCTTCTCCTTCACGTTTTTTGGTCTCAAGAAGGAGAACCTCCCGATGGGAATCGAGAATTCCGTCTTCGGGAAACATGGCTTGCCAATGTTCTGCGCTATCGATCTTATAGCTAGCCGAACTGATTGGGCTAAGTTCATCAGTAACAACACACGAGATCTGGAAGGTGCTGTCGTCTGTTGGGTTGGATTTGATTTCGGCCAGAACCGGCTGGGTATTGTCAATGTCGAAAGGGTTACTTATTTTCTTTATTGAAATGGCTTCGTTTTCCATATTGCTTAATTTATCCGTAGCTTCAACTTTAAGTTCGTATCGACCGTTCGGCATTGAAGTCGAATCCCAAGTGTAACTTGGGTCCGTCAATTCTTTTTTTGTCAATTTCCAGTTTTTTTCGTTGATTCCTTTATAGTAGACAGCAAACAGGAGCTTATCATCATTAAGGTCTTTCGCCTTCCAAGTAGCGGACCGGATTTTATTATTTGGCGAAGAACCCTGTTTATTATTTTGGCGTTCTTTAGGAGGAGGGCCAATGTGTATCTTCAAATCTTCTATGTTTGGTGCAACATTAAAATGCACTGACGCAACCCTTACCTTTTCCAGTACAGGTGCTGCTGTTGCCACGCTTGTACTAAGAGTCGATCGCCACTGAACAAAACGGGCAGGCGGACTCGTAATTTGCGATCCGTCTGGTTTGGAGAGTTCCTCTGACCAGTTACTCCAAGTATTGTCAGGTTTTTCTGTATTACCGGATCTGGTTGCTAGTGTCATTACGGTTCCTTCAGGCAAACTTCCTTCCCAGTGGATCTTTCCCCATTGGGAAACTGATTTCGTGTCATGGGAAACTGAAGTCAGTGTTCCTTTTGCTTCGTATTCATCTGCTAGTTCAAAAATCTTACCGGCATTTCCAGTAGCAAGTACCAGTTTCCCTGATCTCGCTTTATGCATGGCTATTACCTGTCCTGCTTCGCATTTAGCTAATGATACAAAGTTCCCGTCCATATCAACTCGATAGACCTTGCCGCTGTCACCAGTACCAACGATCAGGTTGTCCTCCTCCATTACCATTGACAAAACCAGTGGATCTGGAGCCACCCACAGGCGCGAAACAACATCATCTGGGGTAATCCGGTAGATAGATGACTTTTTTGGTTCAGGGGGTTTGCCATCCGGAGTAGGAGGGCTACTGGGTCGCTGACGAGGTTTTCCTTGGCCAGGTTGTGGTGATTGTGTCGTTACTGTACCAGCAAAAATATCGCCGTCTGTTCCCGCTACGAGTGCGCGTACTTCCTTTTGTCCGGTTTGGTGGATAACCGAAACTGTCCCATCCATTTCAATTCGGAAGATTGTGCCCTTGCCGTCACTGCCAGCATAGATTTGATCGTTGTGAAAGAGTAAGCTGGTCAGATTGGTTTCGTCAGAATCAAAGAGGACATCTGCCTTCCCCGCCGGCGTAATTTTGTAGAGTCTACCATTTGTACCAGTTGCGGCGTATAGGTTACCAGACTTGTCGAAAGCTAATGACCAAACATAGTTCTCATCTGCATTGAGAATTGTCGTTGGCGTATTTCCACCAGCGGAAATTTTGTAGACTAAACCGCTTGGGGCTGTGCCAGCATAGATATTATTTTGAACGTCGATGGCTAAACTTAAGATTGAGACTTCAGGGGAATTGTAAAAAAGGGAAAACTGGCCGTTGGGAGTAACTTTATAGATTTTACCCTTATTTCCAGTTCCCGCATAGATATTGCCGAGTGAGTCCTCCGCCAGACACCAGATATAAAGTTCTTCGGTTTCGTCAGCGATTTTCTTTAACTTGTGTGCCAACATCACCTTGCCATTACTGGAGATTGCGACAGATTCTAGAGTGCCGCTGGCAAAATTCTTGTGATTTTGTTGCGTCCATGTTGCTGTTTTAACCGCTAATGCCGGACTTGCAACCAGTAGAGTGAATGAAATCACCATGAAAATGCAAAAAAACCGATGAAACGTGACCATATAATTCTCTCCTCTAATATAATTGAGTACCGTACGAGTGATAGTTGAAATCAAAACAGTCCATAACGTTTTTTTACCAGATCTATCGTGCGTTTCGATTAACCATAATTCGCAGGAAGCGACTTCCAGCCAGAACATAATCAGTTGATGTTTTTTCCGTATGGAGGGTTCTACCGCGAGTATACCCTCCCTCTCCAGATTGCGTTTGGCTATTCATAATGGATAGCATCGACACAGTTGGCTCAGGAAATTCTTCGCCTTGAACAGTCATGCCGAGTTTTGGGATAAAAAGTTCAACTATAAGATCCGAGTTACTTTCACCACGTTGTAATAGTTTAACAAGCTGATTGATGTTTTTCGGTTGATAATTAAGCGGTGCACGCTGACGTTGCCAGTTTTCATAGGATGACCCACTGGAAACAAGTAGTGTTACCTGATCTTCAGGCGTATCCTGCGGAATAGTAATTTGAGCTTTTTGGACAACTGGATTTTCCAGATATGGGCGTAAAATCACAGATATACCGATTAACTCCCCAGGACGGTAATTGTCTTTTTCAACTCGTAGACCTTCAATGATTGCAGTTTTTCGCTTGTCTTCAATCTTTATATCGATACTAACTTTATCAACGATTACTTTGCTATACGGATTATCCATCAAATCAATTAGTGGGCTTATTGAGCGATATGCTGCAATACCTGGAGATCCACTTGATGAGAAGATATTGCGACGGTTTATTTCCTGTGCGTCCAGACCTTTTTGCGCAGCTAATTTGATCGTAGTGTCGATGTTTATTTGGTGATCTCCTCTATACATCTCTATAGAATCGATTATATTCCAAACACCTATCATTGCCATCATGCTGGCAATGTCTGGATCTCTTGCTACTTCGTACTTTTTCTTATGAATTTTGCCATCAGTTGTTTGAATCTTAGCATCTATTGGAAGGAACTTTGGGTAGTCTCCGATTAAACCGGCAATAGCACCTTCTCGGTCCTGTACTAGTGTGCCGATTGGTCCTGTTGCAGACGCGTACTTACTCGACCGTGTATTAAGAGGCAGGGTAAAGTGTACATAGCCACCTGAAAGAGGGAGGTTTACGTTTCCCTCACCGCTCATCTTATGACCGAAAGCGAGCATTTGTTTGCCTTCTATGTAGGTGATCGTGCCATAACCGAAAGCGGCAAAATCGCCTCTGGCATATTCAATTCCAACTATCTGACCTGATGCCACTGGTGCACTTTTTACTGGTGTGCCACCACCAGAACCTTGAATAGGAGTCATTCCGTATTCCTCAAGCACTGGCATAAGGACTTCCGTAATTTTGGGATTCATCGTTGAAAGAGCGAGGGGTGTTTGGATAACAGCAGATCTATACTTCATGGTTGAGAGGAGCGGAGTATCAAACTGATTAGGTGACTTCTTAGGAGTTTTACCAAATGGGAGAAAATCGATATCCTGCACCGCAAAATTTTTTCGCAGGTTAAATAAATTATTGCCTGCATAGTCTGGGTTTGGAGTCATGCCTCGTTGAGTTACTTGGATCATCATCTGAATGGGTGTAACCCCTCCTATGTTGGCATGCTCACGTTGATTCCAAAAGGCTAGAGAAAAAGCGCCAATCAATCGACCATCAATATAGCAAGGACTGCCACTCATTCCTCCAGCACCACCAGTTTGCTTGAAATTTTCACTTAATCCTTTTATCCAGATGACGTGCCAAGTTGGTGTATAGTCATATTCGATACTAATAACTTCGAAATCAAACGGTTCAACAGTCGTACCGGAAAAGACGGTGTAGCATTTGCCTTGCATGCCGGGCATGAATTTCTCCGGATCCCATGCGATCTGCGCTTCCACTAAGGCAAATCCTACCAAAATGGTTGTCGTAATTATTGCTATGCTAATCCTTCTAAATTTCAATCAGTCCACCTCAATTATACTTAACACCAGTTTATCATAAACAATTGCATAGTTGAATGTCAAAGCAAATCTCGTTTAGGTTGATGCCTTTGATCTATGACATTCTGTCTCAGTTTTAGGTGTATCGTCCGTTTTAACGATATTTACAGCTGGTGTGTTTGTTTCTAACATTCGCTTTAATTAGTTAGAAGATCAGTTTAAATAGATCAACCAATATAATGCCGTCAACAGCCAAAACAACAAACGCAAAGTAGAAGCGTATTGAACTGGCATTTATCTTTTGAGTCGCAATCGCGCCAAATTGTGCTGCTATGGTTGAGCCGACAAGCAAAATTGCAACCAATGTCAGGTTGCAATTTCCTCTTAAACCATGAGCGACAGTACCAAAAAAAACAGAAAAAAATACAATAGATAGACTGGTGCCAATTGCCATTCGGGTACGAACACCATAACCATAGATTAAAAGAGGTAAGATAATTATTCCACCGCCAATACCAAGCAACCCTGGCATAATCCCGATTAATAGCGCAGGGTATGTAGCAGAAATAATTGAAATTCGTTGGATTCGGCTGGTTGGAAATGTAATGTAAGGGGGAACCTGCAAACTTCTAAGGAAGCCATTAGGCGGATTACCGCTCTCCCGTTTTCTGGAGGACTCAATCAGGATTCCCATAGCAACAACTAGTAATAGTATAAAAAACAACCATTTCGGATATAATTCAACCATTGGTATCTGTTGCCGGCCAATCTCTATTTGCCCCATTAATTTAAGGTGATCAAGAATGCGCGCGCCAATTTCGACCCCGATTAAACTACCACCAGCGAAAGTGATCGCCAATTTCAAGTCCACATTACCGAGTTGCCAATGCCGGAGTGTAGCTGAGAAAGAAGTCCCAATTGCTTGAGCAAGTATACTGCCTACACAGATCTCAAAAGGGATGCCGAAGAAGATCTGGAGAATTGGGGTGATTAGGGCACCACCTCCTATTCCGAAAAATCCAGATAAGAAACCGACCGCACATCCCACAGCAAGTAGTCCCAGAACGTTGACAGGTACACTATTGATAAGGACTAGCATTCTTAGATGTGGTATTCAATTTCTGAGGTGAGCTGATGTGATTTTCTAAAACGGCGATGGTACCAGTTGAAAACCCAGTTTACTATCGTTGCCCAGACAATTGGAATAAGAAGGCAGCTCAAGATATAAATTAATTTCATCCTACCTCAGAGTATAGGTTGAAGCCAAGCAGCATGTAAAGCAGAAAATAGCTGGATTTGATTTAGTGTTGGTTTGACATTTGGAAATAGACATGCTATTAGATTTATATATAATGAAGTAGGAATGGGAAACTATAATTCCGTAGCACCGTCATGATGAGTTACCAGTAATTAAAAGCAAACGCGGAAGCCAATTACGAACTCAGTATATTCTTTGCTGAATAGGTCGTATCCGATACAGGTCGCGTGGTCGTGATTATAATACCAAGCACCGCCGCGCACGACTCGAAAATGTCGGTTCTCATCATACCACGTGCTAGTCCATTCCCACACGTTTCCAAGTAGATCGTAGCAACCAAATCGACTGATGCCACCCGGAAAGGTGCCAACGGGTGTCGTTGTTCTGGCTCCTGCTTCTGCTGTATTGCAACGAGGTTTATCGATCTCGCTCCCCCAAGTGAAGAGCCTATCATCGTCGCCACGTGCGGCTCGTTCCCATTCTTCGAAGCTGGGAAGGCGTCCACCTACCCAATCTGCGTAGACTCCCGCATCTTCGCAGTTGACCCAAACAACTGGATGATCACCAGTATTGAGTTGGAATTGGTTATCTTCCCATGAATAGGGAGACCGATGGTCTGTTGCATCAATAAATCTTTTGTATTGCGCGTTGGTTACCGGGTAGCGGCCGACTTTGAAGGCGTCAACAAAAACTGAAGTGAGATCTTCACCTATGAGAACTGTACCTGCCGGAATTTCAATTTGGCTGTCAAAAACGGTGAGGGCGGTATCTCGAATATCTGGGTCACTATGTGACAAGGCTCGTCCCAATGGCGAAGTCAAGGCACCTAACGGAACGCTTAACTGGCTTGTTTTCTTCCATCCCAGATCAGTCATTAGGAGTATCATGGCGGCATTTGTAACTGAAGGATCAAAGTGCCATGACCAGTATTGATCTACGATGAATTGCAAATCTTCTGAAGTATCGCTCTGCAGGGGAGGTCGACGCGGCTGAAACATATCATATGGTTTCCGGTCGCCACTATCTAATTGTATTAGTTTTGCCATCTGATTTTCTATGGGCAATATTTCTCTGCTCAAAGGTACCACATCAATTGGGTCGTGTCAATTGGGATACCTTGACCTTGACACGTAGTACGCTTAAGCGATATAATCGACCGCAGATTAAGGACTTAGGCAAGCAAGATGGGAAAGTATGCCAGCCCCAAGTACGATCTATTTCCCTCAGGTTGCCAGGGGCGGATGGGCTGATTGGGTTGAAGTTGTAAATGTTGGCACAGAAGAAGCCAACGTTACCGCTCTGGCACGGGATCAGAATGGGAATGCGGTCTGGAGCGTCTCTAAAAGAATCGTATCTTTTCAGTGCTGGGTTGTCCCGGTAGAAGGACAAGCAAATAAGAAAGGTGTGGAGGTTTCACTCGAAGTATCTGCAGATCAACCGATGTTAGGTGAACGGCATTGCCACCATCAATCGCAGGTTCTCGATTTTCCTGGTGCTGCCATTGAGCTGGATAGTGCTGGAACAAAGCTCTTTTTTTCTGAAATTGCTTCCTATATTGGCGACTGGATCAGGTTTTTTAATATTGGTGAAGCGGATGCGAGCGTCAACCTGATTGGCAGGGATCGAAGTACGGGAAAAGTGATCCAGCAATTGTCAGGATAGGCCAAGCCAAAAGGTTTTTGGACTGTTGATGATCAACAGTTGGGAAAACTAACCGGCACTTTAGAGGTTGTTAGCAGTCAACCTATTATTAGTGAGCGGCATTCACACTATCAAGGTGGAAAAACAGCAATCGGCCAACTTGCACAGGTAACTGAGGGACGTAAACCGGCGCCGCCGGCAATCTATTTCCCTCAAATTGCTGCCGGCGGATGGGGAGATTGGGTGATTATTACCAATGTAAGCAGCCACGCCAAAGCGAACCTTAACGCGTTGGCTCGTGATATTAATGGTAACTTTGTCTGGAGTGGGACGAAAGCATTGGAACCTTATCAGTGTTGGATTGTTCCGGTCGACGGTACCGCCGACAAAAAAGGGGATGTTTCACTTGAAGTTTCGAGTGACCACGGTGTACTTGGTGAAAGGCACTGTCATAGTGGTTCTCAGGTCTTGAGTTTTGCCGGTGCTTCTCCACATTTAGGGTCTGTTGGTACTCGGCTGTTCTTTCCAGAAATTTATTCTGGTGCCCATGATTTCTTTAGGTTTTTTAACACTGGTGAGGCTGATGCCCTAATCAGTGTGGTTGCCAGAGATCGAAACTCAGCGCGGGTGATTCACCAGATTCAGGGACGCTCAACCCCTCAGGGTTTCTGGACAGTTCCGGATGAAAGCATCAAAAGTGTTACCGGCACACTTGAGGTAATGAGCACCCAACCGATTGCAGGTGAGCGGCATATGCATTATCAAGGTGGAAAAACGGCGATCAGTCAACTCGGACAGGTTATCGCACTATAGTTTTCAGCAGTTGATAATTCGATGGTAATGGGAGTGGAAATGTTTTGTTTCACGGACATAAATTAGTAAGCTGGTGTTAGGGAATAGTGAAGCATTTTTACTACTGGGATTTAATGGTCAATTAGGATGGCTGAGATGATTAGTACCCAAGTTATTGATAAATTGTTATTGGAGAGAGAATAAGATCTAAGGACTAGTATGGCAACAGCAGCAGGAGCGAAAACACTTTATTTTCCGGAAGTTGGACCACAGTGGGAAGATTGGGTTCAAGTCATTAATGTTGGTTCTAAGCCAACTAAAGTCTTGGCTATTGCCCGCCATGCCAACAGTGGCCAACCGGTATGGTCAGAAGAGAAAACGATTGCTTCTTTTGAAGCATGGGTGCCAAATGTTGAATCGATCAAAGTTAATTCTTCGATGCAATTTAGCGCCGATCAACCAATTGTGGCTGAACGGCACATGCACAATAAATCAAACGTGATTGATCTAATTGGCGCGGCAGAGGAATATGAGACAGTTGGTACGCGTCTCTTTTTTCCGGAAATCTCTTCAGGGGCGCGTGACTGGTTCCGTTTTCTCAACGTCAGTGAGGCAGACGCGGTTCTCAGCATGATTGTTAGGGATCGATCAGGCAAGGTTATCTGGCAACATCAACATACTATTAAGCCTCAGACTACGTGGAGCGTCGATGAAGGTTTGATGCCGCAAGCCAGCGGCACACTCGAGGTAATGAGCACCCAAGCCATTGTTGGTGAGCGACATATGCATTATCAAGGTGGCAAAACCACGATTGGTCAATTTGGCCAAGTAATCACGGATGGGGCTAAGACACTCTTTCTCCCGGAAGTTGGTCCCGTCTGGCATGATTGGGTAGTCGTAGTGAATCTTAGTCATCAGGAAGCCAAAGTGTCGATGATCGCGCGTCAGGATAATAACGGTCAGCCAGTCTGGTCAAAAGAATCAACCCTTAACTCGTTCCAGTGTTGGACACCTCCCATGGACGAGGTCAAAATAAAATCGTCAGTCGAAATTAAAAGTGATCAACCGATTGCAGCGGAACGGCATATGCATCGCGGTACAGAGGTTATTGACTTACCGGGGGCATCGGTTGAAGGAGGGTTTGTTGGGCGTCGATTGTTCTTTCCAGAGATCTATTCTGGTGCCTACGATTGGTTCCGAATCCTTAACATCAGTGAGGCAGATGCTCTGATTAGTTTAGTGGTACGAGACCGGAAAGGTAAGGTCACCAATCAAAGAAAAGGAAGGGTGAAACCCCTTCACTGCTGGGATTTTGACGATAATACTCTAAAAAATATCGTTGGCACAGTAGAAGTGATCAGCACTCAACCGGTGATAGCGGAACGGCACATGCATTATCAGTCTGGTCATACGGGTGCGGTCGTCGGGGAATATGGTGTTGTAATTGGGGAATAGAGGCATAAAGTTAAACTATTGAATTCTTTATACAGTTGATAATAAGTAAATGTCTATGGTATAATAATTTCCCTCTGCTTCACTAAAGAGTGAAGTCACTAGTCCAAAGGGAGGAATCAAATTTGCGTCAGTATGAAGCGCTTTTTATCGTTACTCCGAGTTTCGATGAAAGTGAGATGACAGAAGCCTCAGAAATAGTAAAAGAGCTGATTGAAACCAACGGCGGGAAAGTTTTGTTCATTGATTTATGGGGGAAGAAAAGATTGGCTTACCCTGTTCAAGGGCACGGTGACGGCTATTACGTTTTGATGGTGTTCAATGGTGACTCGGAATTACTAAGTCGAATCAATAATCATTTTCGAATTACTGAACCGATTATCAGGCACCTTGTTGTAACATTTGAAGGCGATCTGGATAGCATAATCGTAAAGCAGCAAGAAGTGGCCAGTCGGATCACTAGATCAGATACTCAGGTCACTAGACCAGATACTCAGGTCACTAGACCAGATACTCAGGATTCTAGAAAAGAGCCCAAGCCCTTACCCGATGTCATTTCTGAAGACGAAAATGACGAAGAAAGTAGTGAAGAGTAGTTATTTAAGAACGCGTGGAATTTTAAATTTGATAGGAGGTCGATTATGGCAAGCTACAATAAGGTAATTCTGATGGGGAATTTGACACGCGATCCTGAGCTGAAATTTCTGCAGAGTGGTACGCCTGTTGTTAATTTTGCCTTGGCGACTAGCGAGTCGTGGACAGATAAGCAAACCGGTGAGAAACGAGAAGAAGTTTGCTTTGTTGACCTAGAAGCGTTAGGGCGTCAGGCTGAAGTAATCAGTGAATATTTTAGTAGAGGAAAACCTATACTGGTGGAAGGTAGACTTAAATTTGATCAATGGGAAACTGAGGATGGTCAAAAACGGTCCAAACATCGTGTCAAAGTTGATCGGTTCTCATTCGTTGGAGGGCGCCAAGATGACGATGCTTCTGATTTTGGTCCCGCTCAATCGGGAAGCGGACAGTCATCTTCAAGTCAACCAGGTGATAGTACTGATGATGATAGTACTGATGATGATATACCATTTTAGGTACATGGATTTCAGATAATACTTATAGTATAGATTATAGACATAATGACCCAGTGAAAGTATCATCTGTTTTTTGTTCCAGCCTGAGAAGGGAGAATTTTTAGCTAATGAGGTTTAGAAGAAGACGCAAAGTCACACTCGCCAATATTGATTATAAAGATGTAGAATTGCTGAGAGGTTTCATCGATGATCGGGCTAAAATTTTGCCTCGGCGATTGACACGCCTTAATACCAAACAACAACGTCAAGTAACAAAAGCAATTAAGCGTGCAAGAAGTATTGCATTACTGCCTTTTACAAGATAGTAAGGAATGAGGTTTTTCAATGGAAGTTATCCTGAAAAAGACGTTTAGCAAACTTGGAACAGAAGGTGACATCGTGAATGTTGCTGACGGCTATGCACGTAATTACTTGGTTCCAACGCAAATCGCTGTTCGCTCAACTGAGCGAAACCGCCGAATGTTGGAGCACGAAAAGAAAGTTTTAGCCAGTTTGGCTGATAAGACGCGGGATGCTGCTGAAGAGCTTGCTAGACGATTTGCAGAAGTTACCTGCACTCTCAAACGACGTGCTGGTGAGAATGATCGCTTGTTTGGTTCCGTCACCTCGGCCGATATTATCGCCGCACTGGTGATAGAATTGTCAGTTAAGATAGATCGCCGTGACGTTCAATTGCAAGAACCAATAAAAGATCTTGGTATTTTCACCGTTCCCATCCAACTCCACCCTGATGTTACATCAGACCTAAAAGTTGTTGTTGTCCGAGAATAAGGACAAATAACATCCATTAATATCTGCTAAAGTGTAGTGGGAATTCAAGGTTTATCATCCCTTTAGATCCCAGAGGATCGAGTTGTGCGCTCTGAGCCCGCCGATACACTCCATGATCGCCAAGCAGAACGAGCCATACTTGGTGCGATGATGACGGATCCCGCCGTTATCCCTGAAGTGGTCGATCTTTTGGGAACATCTCCTGAGGTTTTCTTCACTACCGATCATCAACTTATTTACAACGCTATACTCTCCTGTTACGAACGAAATAACGCTACTGATTCACTCCTTGTTGCAAATGAGCTGCAAAATAGCAACGATATTAATCGAGCTGGAGGTGCTGTTTACCTTTACGATTTGCAAGCAGAAATCGTTGAAACAGAAAACACAAGATATTATGCTGAAATCATACACGAGAAATATCTTCGTCGCCGAATGGTTCAAGCCAGTCAGCAACTTCGCGAACTAGCACAAGATCAGCATACTGAATTGACCGAACAGATTAACGATGCGCAAGAAATGGTCTTTGATCTCAGTTTATCTAATCAAAAACGCGGCTTTTCAAGCATTTCATCAATCATAAAAACTTCCCTCGATGAAATAGCGGATTCTGATAGTGTTGGCGGCGTATCGGGTATTGCTACTGGGTTTCAGGATTTTGATCATCTAACAGCTGGTTTACATCGTGGGGATTGCTTAATCTTTGCTGCTCGACCAGGGATGGGTAAGACAACTTTAGTCCTCAATATCGCTCAGAATATTGCGATTGCCAATAAGAACCTTCCGGTGGCCATCTTTAGTCTTGAGATGCCGCGTAGCCAACTCGGATTACGGATGCTTGCTGCGGAAGCCCGCGTGGACTTTGGTCGACTTCGTACAGGAAATGTCAATGACGAACATTGGACGTTTCTTGCTGAAGCCTCTGAGCGTTTCCTAGATGCACCAATTTTTATCAATGATGAACGCGGATTAAAAATGCAGGCTATTCGATCGGAACTCCGGCGTTTGAAGGGGTTGCATAACGACTTGGCGGTGGTCATTGTTGATTATATCCAGTTGGTTTCTGGATCAGATCGTTATGTTGGCCGTGAACAGGAGGTTGCTGAAATCTCTCGGCATTTAAAGCAACTGGCGGGTGAATTGGAGCTCACAGTCATTGCTTGTTCTCAATTGAGCCGCGAGGTTGAACGTCGTCCCGATAAACGTCCGTTGTTGTCAGACTTGAGAGAGTCTGGGTCCATTGAGCAAGACGCAGATTTAGTTGCCTTTCTGTATCGAGATGATTATTACAACGATTTCAGTGAAGACGAAGGAATCGCTGAGTTAATTATCAAAAAGCACCGAAATGGTCCGACTGGTGTCGTTGAACTTGAATTTCATAAGGAGCAAATGCGCTTTTCAGATAGTTTTAGAAGTAGATAATGATGAAAAAGCCGACAATAACTCAGGCTAATTCAGCGTTGATGATACCATATATTAATCAAATCGGTGCTCAGGTCACCAATTTGATTAACTCAATTGGATCCGTATCGATTCTTATTTCCTCTACCATAATCCTCTCGTTTCGTCGTCCATTACAGCTTAATCTTATCGTTCGCCAATTGCTGTTAATCGGTGTTAATTCATTGCCGATTGTCTTAATTTCAGGCCTTTTTACCGGTATGGTACTTGCCACTCAAGGTTATCATCAGCTTAAGCAACTCTCTGCTGAAGGTACTGTTGGTGGATTTGTCAGCGTTTCTGCAGTTCAGGAACTCGGTCCTATCATTACAGCGGTTGTTCTAGCCGGTCGGATCGGTGCGTCAATAACAGCCGAATTAGCCACTATGAAGGTAACTGAGCAGATTGATGCTCTTGAAGTAATGGCAACTGATCCGATTAAGTATCTGGTTGTTCCAAGGTTTATCGCCTGTACTGTCATGTTACCGGTTCTGACGAATTTTGCCACTGTTTGCGGAATTACTGGTGGATGTTTGGCTGTAGTTGGGCTTTTTAACATGAATGGCCGTTTCTTTCTCAAGCAAGCATCAGATTACATGTTCATGAGTAGTGTGTTTGTCAGTCTGATTAAAGCGACTGCGTTTGGGATGGCCATTGCGACGATTGGGTGTTATAAAGGCTTTTCTGTATCGCCGAAAGACGGTGCAGAAGGAGTAGGGAAGGTGACAACAGGATCAGCAGTCAGTTCGATTTTAACTATTTTAATCATTGACTTTTTCCTCAATCATCTACTATACACAATTTTGGGGATGCAATGATTCTTATCGAGGACATCTGGAAAAGTTTCGATCAAAAAGAAGTTCTTCGAGGTTTAAGCCTGCAGATCCCTATCGGCGAAACTCTGGTGGTTATGGGACGTAGCGGGTGTGGCAAAAGTCTTCTGCTCAAGATGATTGCTGGATTAGTGAGCCCGGATCGCGGCGAAATTTTTCATAATGGTCAGGGACTCAACAATCTAAACCGGAAAGATATGAACAGGATTCGTAATAAAATCGGTTTTTTGTTCCAGTCTGCTGCCCTCTTTGATTTTATGACAGTTTCTGAAAATGTTGGTTTCATGCTTTCACAACATACCAGAATGTCAAGACTGGAAATCGAAGGGATTGTCGCTGAAAAGCTGAGTCTGGTCGACTTGGGTGGAACAGAATCACTCAAACCTGCCGAATTAAGCGGTGGGATGCGAAAACGGGTGGGTCTCGCACGGGCAATTGCCTCTGATCCGGATTTGATTCTTTATGACGAACCGACTATGGGGCTAGACCCGATTACTTGCGTTGAGATTAACAATCTCATAAATAATTTACATGAGACTCTAGAGGCAACTTCGGTTGTTGTTACTCACGATATTGATAGTGCTTTTTCTGTTGCTACGCGTATAGCAATGATTCATCAAGGCAGAACTATCATTGACGGAACACCTGATGAAATTGTGAGTAGCACAGATCCTAATGTGCAGGAATTTATTTCTCAGGAGTCCAGAAACCAATCAATATAATGTAAGGAGTCCAATATTGAATTGGTGGGATTTGCATTTTAAGGTTGGTATTGTTGTACTGATCAGCTTCATTTTATTTGCCTTTTTGCTGTTAAATACTTCCAATTCCCCTTGGAGTGCTAGTGGTGATATATTGGAGGTTCACTTTAATTTTATTAATGATCTGCGTGTTGGAGCAGATGTCCAAATATCAGGTGTTTCCGTTGGTAAAGTCACGAGTATTGAACTGCTAAATGATGCTAGCAAAGTGAAAATTAAATTTAGCGTTGAAAAAGGGTACAGCCGACTACGTAAAAACCTGCAAGTAAGAATTGGAACCATAGGCTTTGTTGGCGAAGCGTATATTTTGTTGAGAAATAGTGATGTGTCAAACCCATATTTAACTGAGATGGATATGCCGCTGACCGGTATGAATCCCGTCGGTTTGGGCCGTATACTGAGCACGGCTGAGGGGCTTACCAGTGACTTAACACAGATAGGGCAGAACATAAATCAGATTGTGGAATTAAATAAAACAACGGTCTCCGAAAGCATCATTCAATTGCAGGAATTGATTAAAAAGACGAATGGGATGTTAGTTCAGATTGAGAGTATCAGCCAGCAAACGATCGCCGACTTGGATGGTTTTGTTAACAATGTCAGTCAAGAAACGCAAAAAACATTTACAAAATTGAATTACCATCTTGACCAAATTAGTAAGGATATTTCAAATGTTACTGAAAATGCCGCGCAGGTCATCAGTGATGCCGCTCATCTGATAGATCAAAACACAGAACCAATCCAAGCTACTGTGTCGGAATTACACACTGCAGCCAACAACTTTCATCAAGCGGGTAATCAGATTAGTCAGAATGTTGCTGATTTAATGGAGCAACTGTCTGAATTAATCACCAAAAGTCGGGATGTGATTGAAACCGAAACGCCAAAACTTGATCTCCTTCTGGAAAGAATCACAGTAACAACTAAAAATCTTGATCAATTAAGTAACGATTTAATTCAGGTTACACGAAAGATACAGGAGGGTGACGGTAGTATTGCACAGTTAGTGAACAAACCCGATGTCGTGGGTGACGCACGCGAAGTCCTACAAAACGCCAATAAGACACTTACATCGTTACAGTCTCTTTCGCAGGAGCTAACGCATCAAGGTAACAAAATTAAACTACCACGTATTACGTGGGATTATGAACTTCGTTACCTTGATCCAAATCAATATGTTCACAATGAAGTTGCTGGGTTATGGCTGCCGACCACCAGAAGTCGTTTGCGTTTAGGATTGGGGACGCGTAAGGAAGATACCAAACTCGAATTTCAGTATGGGTACGATTTAACATCATACCTGAGGGGACGTTTGGGATTTATGTACTCAAAGCCAGGGATTGGGATCGATTTGATGCTGTCCCAAAAATCACTTGGATTATCTTTTGAAATTGGACGGATTACAAGTCCTAGTCCGGAACTGCATGGTGAGATCTTTTGGCGTTTTTTGCCCAATGCATATTTAATCATAGGTGCTGAGAACTTGACCGCCGAAATCCGTTATACTGGTGGATTTCGGCTGGCTGGCAGAAAGTGGTAATTTAAATGGTAAAACAGCGTCATCAGTATGCTTGTCAGGAGTGTGGATATGTATCCCGAAAGTGGTATGGCCGCTGTCCGGATTGCCAAAAATTTAACAGTCTCATCGAAGAGATTGCGCCGGAAAACCATCCTTCAGACTCACCACATAGAGGAATGGCGATTTCTTCTAATAAACCGCAACCGATTGCGACGATAACGGCAAGTGATGAAGACCGTTTAACGACTGATATTAGTGAGTTTGACCGTGTATTGGGTGGAGGACTTGTGCCTGGATCTGTTGTTCTCATCGGCGGAGATCCAGGTATTGGGAAGTCGACTCTTCTGCTCCAAATGGGAAGCCAACTTAGCCAAACTTATGGACCAGTGCTTTATGTGTCCGGAGAGGAATCTGCTTCCCAAACAAAGCTGCGTGCAAATAGACTTGACATAAACTCGGATTCATTGTATGTTTTGTGCGAAAACAATTATGAACAAATAGAGTCTCACATTTCAGACCTGAACCCACAGGTGGTGTTGGTTGACTCAATTCAGACTATATACTTAACGCGAATCCAGTCTGCTCCAGGGAGTGTGTCCCAGCTGCGCGAGTGTACTGGACATTTGCTCTTACTCGCCAAAAGTAAAAATATCCCGATTATTTTGGTGGGGCATGTTACGAAAGAAGGAGCAATTGCAGGCCCAAAAATTCTTGAGCATATGGTCGATACCGTACTCTATTTTGAAGGAGAACAACAACAGATTTATCGTGTGTTACGCGCTGTCAAGAATCGGTTTGGGTCAACCAATGAAATCGGGGTCTTTGAAATGGTTGCCAGCGGTCTCAGAGAAATCAAGAATCCTTCTGAACTTTTTATCGAAAGCCGGCAAGAAAACACATCTGGATCTGTAATAGTATCAAGCGTGGAAGGTACACGCCCACTACTACTTGAGCTTCAAGCGCTTGTCTCTCCTTCAAACTTAAGCATACCGCGGAACACGACAACCGGCGTGGACCGGCATCGAATCGCTCTGCTTGTTGCTGTGTTGCAAAAACGTGTTGGCTTCAGCATCGGTGATTCCGATGTTTTTGTTAATGTGACAGGAGGGATGCGTTTGACTGAGCGGGGAATTGATCTTGGCATTGCCTTAGCAATTGCATCAAGTTATCGTGACAACCCCATAGACTCAGCAACTGTAGTTTTAGGTGAGGTAGGCCTTGGAGGGGAGGTACGCCCTGTTTCGCATATAGAACAACGGCTGCAGGAATCGCGAAAACTGGGTTTTTCCCGTGCGATATTTCCCAAGTTTAACCGGAAAGGAATGAAGATGTTAGACGGAATTGAACTTATCGGTGTTAAAGACCTGTATGAAGCACTTGGTGTAGTTTTTTAGTATATACTCAATGACATAAAACTTATAGCTTCAAGGTTAATTTGAATTAAAGATCTAATCCATATCTTCATCTTCCTTAATGTGTCGATCTAGTGCTTGATCTGCCCGATGATGAAGACCATTAATTCGATGCAGTACAATAAATACTTCCGTTTAGTTTAAATACTTCCGCGATTTTATTTATGATAACAGTATTTTGGCCAGAACAAAGAATCTCATGCTTTGGATAATACGTGCTTTATTTATAATAGCCAGTACAGTTTTTGGCGCTATAGTTGCGGGGACTTCTGGAGGAATTATTGCGTTTTTGGCTGTCGCTGTTTCGATTAGTGTCGAAATCTACATTAAACAATCACCAATCGATAGTATATTTGATTGTCTTGTTGGGTTGACACTAGGCTTTACTGCCGCCGGATTACTAATCTATATCATATCAAAGTTCATCAAACCTGAAGATTTGAGTTCGAGGCCGTTTTCAACGTTTTTTATTGTTGTTACATTGTTGTTTGGATATCTTGGAATGATAACAAGCTTGCGAAAGGCTGGCAGAAACGAGTTTTTATCGATTGACTCTCCAAAACGACCAACCGATATAACACAGAATTACAAGATTCTGGATACCAGTGTTATCATCGATGGCAGGATACGCGAAATTTCGCAGGCAGGTTTTATTGATGGTGTAATGCTGATACCCAAGTTTATCTTGAATGAGCTTCAACGTATTGCTGATTCAACCGAGGCCCTTCGACGTGATAAGGGACGACGTGGTTTTGAAATTCTTCGGTCGATGCAAAATGATCCGGAGATTGAGATGGAAATGATTGAAGAAGATTTCCATGATGTGTCGGAGGTAGATGCCAAGCTAGTCCGACTAGCGTTGAAGCTTGATGCGAAAATCCTTACCAATGATTTCAATCTTAACAAAGTTGCGGAACTTCAGGGAATTATGGTCCTTAATATTAACCAACTAGCGAGTTCTGTTCGTCCTAACGTTGTTGCTGGTGAGGAACTAATGGTTAAGATTACGCGTGAAGGGAAAGAACATCATCAAGGTGTTGGCTATCTTGATGATGGTACAATGATTGTTGTTAAAAATGGACGGCAATATGTGGATGAGATGGTAGATATCATCGTGACGCAGACTCTGCAGACAAATGCGGGAAGAATGATATTTGCACGCCTAAAGGGAGATAAAACGGAGTCTGATGAACCAGAAGATTTGCGCCCTTATTCCCGCGGCTGGAAGCGGAAATCGTATGGGAGATCCTCATACTAAGAAAACATATCTACCTTTGTTGGATCTGCCGGTACTGAGCCAGACGATTCGAGTATTTGATCTGAATCCAATTATCTCTGACATTCTTGTGATTGTGAGTGAGGACGATCTGGAAAATTGCCAAGTTGTTGCAATTACTCCGTATGATTTTACCAAGGTTTTAGATCTAGTTGTTGGTGGATCTACACGACAGGAGTCAGTTTACAACGGTTTGAATGCTGTACCTGAAGACGCCCAACTCGTCATCGTACATGATGGGGTGCGTCCATTCGTAACAAATAAGATGATACACGAATGCGTTTCATCTGCAGACCAATTTGGTGCTGCGGCAGTCGCAGTCCCAACCAAAGATACGATTAAAGTTATAGATGAGAACCAGTTTGCTGTTGAAACTCCTGACCGAGATCAACTATGGGCAGTACAGACTCCACAGTGTTTCAGGAAGGATATGCTGGTTAAGGCCCACCATCAAGCTAAGATAAATCAGGTTGGAGTTACAGACGATGCAGCACTAGTTGAGCAACTTGGTTTCAAGGTGAAGTTGGTGATGGGTAGTTACAAAAATTTAAAGATTACTACACCGGAAGATATAGTTTTGGCTAAAGCTTTTGCCCTTTTACCCAATACTGCAGAAAGCACATGATTCGTGTTGGAATAGGGTACGATGTCCATCGCTTAGTTGCTAATCGAAAATTGATTATGGGTGGCGTTAATATCCCGTTTGAGATGGGGCTTCTTGGTCACTCAGATGCTGATGTATTAACACATGCGATATGCGATGCAATCTTGGGAGCAGCAACTCTTGGTGATATTGGTCAGCATTTTCCAGATTCAGATCCCGTTTACAAATCAATCGATAGCCTCATTTTATTGAAGAAAGTAATGGAGCTAATTTTATCTGATTTTGACATAGAAAATATTGATAGTACAATTATCTGTCAGCGTCCGAAACTAGCACCATACATCCCTGAGATGCGAAATCGGTTGGCTAGAATACTACAGGTTTTACCTAATCAAGTTAACATCAAAGCCACGACATCTGAAGGTTTAGGATTTGTTGGTGTAGAGAAAGGGATTGCGGCTCAGGCCATTTGTGCATTGAGAATTAAGTTATAAGATGTCCTGTGAGAAAATTAGGGAAGACATATGGGTTTAAGAATTTATAATTCATTAACGAACCAAACCGATGAATTTGTTCCCATTGAGGATGGGGAAGTGTCAATGTACAATTGCGGACCAACGGTTTATGACTATTTCCATATAGGAAATGCTCGTACTTTTCTAATAGCTGACGTAATTCGCCGTTATCTGGAGTACAAGGGGTACCAAGTAAAATTTGTCCAAAATTTTACTGATATTGATAATAAAATTATCAATCGTGCTAATGAAAAGGGAGTAAGCGCTTCTCAGCTTTCAAAGAAGTATATTGATGCTTATTTTGAGGACTCGCAAAAACTGGGAATTCGTTCGGCTGACGTACATCCAAAAGCAACCGATCATATTCCGGAGATGATTCAGCTTATTCAGCAGATGATCGATAAAGAAATTGCCTATGAAGTTGATGGGGATGTATATTATCGTATCCATAAATTTTCCGATTATGGAAAATTGTCAAATCGCAAACCTGAGGATCTGCTTTCAGGAGCCCGTGTGGACATTGACAAACGGAAAGAGAACCCACGGGATTTCGACTTATGGAAGAGTGTCAAGCCAAATGAACCAAGTTGGTCCTGCCCATGGGGATGCGGTCGACCAGGATGGCACATTGAATGTTCCGCAATGGCGATGAAACATCTTGGTGAATCAATCGACATTCACGCAGGTGGCCAAGATCTTCAGTTTCCACATCATGAAAATGAGATTGCTCAGAGTGAAGTGTTAACGGGGAAAACTTTTGCCCGTTATTGGATTCATACGGCCTTTTTAAGAATTAGTGGTAACCGTATGGGAAAGTCCGAACAGAATTTTATTTATGTTCGTGACGCACTTAAAGACTACCCGGCGGAAACGATTCGTCATTTCTTGATCTCAGCCCATTATCGAAGCCCACTCGATTATAATGAAGCGAGTCTATCGGGTTCAAATAGTGCTGTTCGTCGCTTGTATAATTGTTTGTCAAGAATCAGTTCTTACTCAGAGTTTGCTGATTCCGGAATAGATGTAGGTGGTTCCGAAATTGCTCACACTACATCGGCAATGATGACCAGTTTTGAGTCAGCAATGGATGAGGATTTTAACACGGCTTTGGCTGTAGGTGAAATATACAAACTTGTTGGTCATGTGAATCGTTTTCTCACTCAAGAGCAAGAACAGCTAATGGAAGCGGATCGGGTTGCTCTTGGGGTAGCATATCAATCGTTGACCAAAGTTTGTATGGTACTAGGGATTTATACTGAGTTGGAGTCAACGACTAATCGAAACACACTATTAGTTAATCAGTTAATGGAACTGGTTATAGATATTCGTAAGGATTCTAGAGCACGTAAGGACTGGGTAACGGCGGATAAAGTTCGAGATTGGCTACATGAAGCTGGAATTGAGCTACAGGATACGCCATCTGGAACAAACTGGAAATGGAAGGGCAACTGATCCATAATTAAGGAGGAAAATAATAATGACTCGTTTTACACTATCCATATTCATTCTTCTTTTTGCTGTAATTTACGCTGGTTGCATTTTTACGGGACCCAAAGTAATTTGGAGCGAGAATTTAGCCATTCAGGCAAATAGTAAGGATGGAAAAATGCATGATGACAATATATATACCGCAGGTGAAAGTTCCCCTCTTATCTCAGACAGAAAGGATAAGAACTCAGTTGAGGAAGCGGATAAGTATACCCATGCAACACTTAGTTGGGTACAAACACAGAAAATTGAAAAGATCGTGATTAAATCTGATGAAGGACAGCTTGAGTTTTTTGAAGCGCTCTACGCCGATGATGAAGGGAATTGGAAGTCACTCCGAAGCGTGAGAGACAATCTCAAAACTGCATATAGCATTAACATGCTTGGTAAACCAATCATGACAAAAGCAATCCGTTTAAAAATACCCAGACGTTGGGATTCACGTCGAGTTGGCGGGCAAAAGCGTAGGACGCGTGGTGAAACAGGCGCACCTCAAGGTACATCTAAAAAAATTCGTGAAATTGAAGTTTATCATTCAATAGCACCCGAGCCAGAGATGCCGTCAACAGAAGAATAAAAATTGAAGTTTGGGAACTATGCTATCGAATGAAGCGAAAAGCCTGATTCATCTCAATATTATTCCTGGCATTGGATCTCAGAGGATTCGCGCACTCATTAATGCTTTTGGTTCTGCAGAGCAAGTATTGGCTGTACCGAAACGGGATCTGGAAACTGTAGACTTAACCTACGATGTACGTCAAAAATTCATTAATGGCAGGTCAGCTGTTTCTATTGAAAAAGAGCTTGAACTGATCGACTTGAACTGATCGAAAAGTCCAATTGTCAGGTTGTACCGTTGGCGATCCCGCTTACCCTCAATCTCTTCGGCAAATTTGCGATTCCCCTTTAATATTGTATGTGAAAAGGGAGTTACCTCAAAATATTGACTATAGTTTAGCTGTTGTTGGCTCCCACAGACCAACACGCTATAGGGAAAAACTTAGCTATGACATTGCCTATGCTTTGACCGAGAATGGATTGAAAATTGTTAGTGGAGGAGCTCATGATATTGACACATACGCTCACCAAGGCGCACTTGATGCAGGAGGTCACACGGTGGTTGTAATGAGATGTGGATTGGGTGTTATCTATCCTGCCAGTAACCAGCAACTGTTTGAAAAAATTGTGGCTTCAGGCACTTTAATTTCCGAATATTCAATGACCATGCCACCGCGTGGATCGAATTTCCCACAACGAAATCGTTTAATTAGCGGCTTAACACTTGGTACTGTTGTTAGCGTCTGAACATAGTGGTTTGCTTATTACTGCAAGATTAGCCGCCGAGCAAGGTCGGGAAGTATTTGCTCGGCCAGGACACATCAGATCTAATATGTCAAAAAGTACCCATCGTCTAATTAATGAAGGTGCTAGTTTGATCCACTCCATTGAAGATCTGCAGCTACCTCAGGTGAGTAATGTCCGCCCCAATATTACTGACATACCGATCACCTCTAACACTGGTGAGCCAATTGAGATTGATAGACCAGAATTTGCGAATGACAACCAGAAGATTGGAGAAACGATACAAAAACTAGCGCCAGTAGTTGAAATTGCACCAGATACTAAAGAGGAGAAAACTGTAATCTCGGTCATTGGTGCAGACAAAACTCACATAGATAAAATTGTTCGGGATACTAATTTACCGGTTCATAAGGTTTCAGGTATTCTGACAATGCTTGAGATAGACGGAATAATTGAGCAACTACCAGGAAAATTTTATAGAAATCTCAATCAATAGCTTTCGGTAGAGGATGTGGTGTGCAATCAAAATTAACATTTGAGAAACCTTTAATCGAACTTGAAGAGCATATTAACCAGTTGAAAAACTTTGCGCAGAAACATCCGGACCTAGATATCTCTGAAGGTTTAAAAGCACTGGAGAAAAACACAAGAGCTCTTAATATTAAAGCGGTACAAACCCTAAGTCGTTGGGATAAGGTATGGTTCGCTCGTCATGAACTACGGCCTCAATCGTTTACTTATATTGAATCGATTTTTGAGGGTCCAATTGAATTACATGGTGACAAGTTATACGATGATGATCGTGCCCTTGTAGGAGGACTTGCCTGGTTTGAAAAACAGCCGATTGTTTACTTAGCCCAGCAGAAGGGAAGAGACCTTTCAGAACGTCAGGAGATGAACTTTGGCTATACGCATCCTGAAGGGTACCGAAAAGCGCTGCGACTCATGGAATTCGCTGAGAAGTTCAACCGTCCAGTGATCTGTTTTGTGGATACTCCTGGTGCACACTTCGACGGTGGATCGGAAGAACGTGGTCAGTCAATTGCGATCGCTGAGAATTTAGCTAAGATGTCAAAGCTACAGGTTCCTATACTTGTAGTTCTGATTGGTGAAGGTGGAAGCGGTGGAGCATTAGCTATTGGTATTGGAGACCGCGTTCTGATGATGGAAAATGCGATTTACTGCGTCGCCCCCCCCCGAAGCATGCAGTGGTATTGTCTGGAAAGATGATGGAGAACATGCGCCCGAAGCTGCAGAGGCACTTAAACCGCTTGCCGCAGATCTAATTGAATTTGGCATTATTGATGAAATCATTCGGGAACCGGTGGGTGGTGCGCACCGCAATCCGACCCAAGCGATTAAAAATGTTAAAAAAGCAATAAAGCGTCATTTTCACGAACTACTCGAAATGGATCTCACTGATCTATTAGAAAATCGGTACAATCGGTATCGGAACATTGGTGTCTTCGGTCATAATTGAGTATGATTATGATTCAACAAACATGATTAGCAACTATAGGAAAAGGAGAATAATTTACCGGTAGGACTAAATGGCCATATGTAGGAAAATCAGAAACGGTTGACATTCTATTTCAGTTTTGTTATTATTTCATATAATTTAGGTTGTATGGGGGATTTATGGTTTCAGCGATCGGGCAACTCTCAGGCAGTTCTCCGGCAGTTTTGAAAATGAATGGGGTTGGTTCAATCTCGGGCGGTGAAGCTGTGTCGCGCATTGAAAGTAACTATACCAAACTACAAAATAACCCTATACAATCAAGGAATATTCAAGGGCCATCACCTTCTCCGCTATTTCAATCACGTCCATTGAATACAAGTCATATGTCCGATGTCTTGAGTGAGAAAGCTAATCAAAGGGTTGGTCTTCTAGTTGACGGGCAGAAATGAGAAAGCTAGCTGTTGAGTTGGCCTTCTCATCTGATTTGATTGGAACCATTATTCGCAACATTCCTTAGAGATACAAGCAGTTTTAGTCGGCGCATATATTGGGAAGATGGAGAAAGCGTCGATTTTTTTTTGCGAAATTCTCGTAGAATAGAGTTTTGAAAGTAGATCTTCCCAAACGCGAACCTCATATCGGAGCATCTTGGCGAGCTATTTTAGTTGGGTTGCTACTGATTCCCCCCAATACCTACTGGATTATGGATTCAGCAGGTCAAGGTTATCCTACCACTGTTTCCCTTTATTTTAATGTCATATTTTGTGTCTTTGTTTTTGCCGTTTCAAATTATTTATTAACGCAGATTAGCTCAAAGTTTACTGTTAAACAGGGAGAGTTGTTGACCGTTTACATTATGTTGGCAATTGCTTCGTCAATAGCGGGGCACGATATGCTCCGTGTGCTGATCCCAATGATTCCGCATGCGTTTTGGCACGCAAGTCCTGAGAATGATTGGGTCGGCTTGTTTCACCGTTTCGTTCCTAGCTGGATTGCAGTCAAGGATCGAAACTTTCTGACCAATTATTATCGTGGTGAGTCAGACTTTTATCAGTGGGAGGTCATTCGGGGCTGGTTGATACCGACACTCGCTTGGGGAAGTTTTTTATGCATAATGTTGTTTTTTATGGTTTGCGTCAACAGTCTTGTTCGCAAGCAGTGGACGGAAAATGAAAAACTAAGTTACCCGATTATTCAATTACCCCTTGAACTAACCATTGGTGGTGGAGCATCAGGCATTTTAAAAAGCCGAATCATGTGGATTGGATTTGTCCTGGCGGGTACAATTGATATCCTGAATGGACTCAATTTTCTGTTTCCAAGTGTTCCTAGTTTGGGCGGGAAATTATATGATCTGCACCCATTTTTCTCGCACCCTCCTTTAAATGCTGTTGGTTGGACTCCGATTGCGGTCTTTCCGTTTGCAGTCGGACTAGCGTTTTTTATTCCACTAGATCTCTCTTTTTCATGTTGGTTTTTCTACCTGTTCTGGAAATCTGAACGGGTAATTGCCAACTCGCTTGGAATGAAAAGTATTCCTAGTTTTCCGTTCGTGGATGAACAATCGTTTGGCGCATATATCGGCTTATTTGTTATCGCAATAGTAGGAACGAGGCAACATCTTGGTAAAGTCATTGCTAAAAGCCTTAATAAAAACTCAGAAATAGATGATTCAAGCGAGCCACTCTCCTATCGAGCCATGATCATAATGATGGTTGGGTGTATAATTTACATTACGGTTTTTTGCAGAGCTTCGGGGATGTCGCTTTGGGTTATATTGATGTTTTTCGTCATTTACTATGCCATTTCAACAGCGGTTACCCGAATGAGAGCTGAACTTGGGTCACCAGTGCATGACTTACACTTTATTGGCCCCGATGAAATGATGCCAAAGATGTTTGGGACACGGCTACTTGGAGCACAGAACCTAACCATGTTGGCTTATCTTTTCTTCTGTAACCGTGCTTACCGGGGACACCCAATGCCACATCAACTTGAGGGATTTAAACTCGCTGAACGCACCAGTATAAATAATCGGCGGTTGTTGGTTGCCATGCTAATCGCTATTATTGCTGGGACCTTTTCCTCTTTCTGGTCTTATTATCATATTTCCTATATTGAAGGTGCAAGAGATTGGTTTGCTTGGCGTCCTTTTAACCGTCTTCAGAGTTGGCTGATTTCACCCCGTTCGCCTAATTATCCTGCAGTGATTTCTATGTTTATTGGGTTTTTAATTACATTCTTTTTGATGATTATGCGTATGCGAATGTTTTGGTGGCCTTTTCACCCTGCAGGTTTTGCTATATCCAGTAGTTGGTCAATGAATGTTTTCTGGTTTTCAATTCTGGTTAGTTTTATCATTAAATGGATTATTTTAAAACATGGGGGAATGGGAACCCACCGAAAGATGATTCCCTTTTTCTTAGGACTCATTTTAGGAGAATTCATTATTGGAAGTGTATGGAGTTTGATCGGTGTAACCATCAACCTGCCGATGTACCGTTTTCTCTTTTAGCCTCAATTTACAATCTTTGAAATGAGTTCCTAAAAGATGTAATCCATTTTGACAGATCGTCGTCTATTAGGATAATGGGCATTTTATATCATATTAAGGACATTTTGAAATTATGAAAGCTAGATTCAAACTTATCGGACTTGTCTTTTGTTTGGTTTTGTTCTTGGTTCTCATTTTTCATTTCCAAGCAATTCCTGCTGAAGGAGATAAAGTCGTAGATGCAAAGGAAGAACTTAAGTTTAATAAAAAAAGCGGAAAACTTGAGAAAAAAAACGAAACAACGAAGAGCCTAAAAATCCAAAAGGCAACAGTTAATTTAAAACAAAACGATCAAAAAGAAGAAGAAAAAGAATCTACAGAGTCTGCACAAGAAAAAGGACCCGAACGAGGACAGGTGCGTGGGAATAGATTGGATGGAAGTCGAAAAGACAATTTCAGAAGCATCTCGACGGAAAGTGGAGAGGAATACTACAAAGTCATTGTTGATAACAATCTGTTTCGTCGGCTAGGATGGCGCCCACCGAATAATAAACCTCGTTACACGCTGATCGGTACGTGGATTTCTTCTAATGGTGTGACAGCTAAAGCTCTGATACTAGAGCAACGTTCAAACCAAACTTATTACGTTTCAATTGGTGAAAAGGTAGGTGAGGCTACTGTTGAAGGCATTAAATCAAATCAAGTGAGTCTGGACCTGTCTGGCGATATCAAAATGATTAAAAGTGAGTCG
>JYMV01027622.1_pt1 | contig 42899 bp, 44 predicted proteins | sample 338911 | NCBI WGS metagenome assembly JYMV01 (sample SAMN03354496, study PRJNA234377) | hydrothermal vent metagenome | biome: Deep sea; feature: Hydrothermal plumes at the Eastern Lau Spreading Center, Western Pacific Ocean; material: Seawater | place: Tonga | collected 2009 | depth 2000 m m | reverse complement strand
TGGCAGCACAACAGCCAAATTACTGCCAGATGCCTGGGGGCAACTGCACGTCGAATTGGCTTCCCGGACCAGAGTTGCCCCCAAAGTGGCCCCCGGATTCAGGTAGATTCGATGAAACGGTATCGGATGATTATACAACAAAAAACCCGCGTTTCCGCGGGATTCTGGACTATATTGGATTTCCTTGGATGGAAATTTGGTGGAGGCGGCGGGAATCGAACCCGCGTCCGTCAATCCGCCACGCACCGGCGACTACATGCTTAGTCTGTCTTTGATTTGACCGTACGTACCCCGACAGACAGGGTTACGGCCGGCGAGCCCGCTTAAGTTTAGCGTGGCGGGTCACGAGCACCCCATCACGCGAGCCCATGTGATTTGACCCCTCGGATACCAACCCATGGGCGAGCCGGGGGAGAGGCTAGCAGGGATTAAGCTGCTAGGGCGTAGTTGTCGTCGTTGGCAACTATAAAGTTTGCAGTTGGATTTACGAGGAGAACTGCACCTCGGCATGCTCCGATGGCTTTGTGATCCACGTCGAAACCAGGTCGCCCCCGGTATTCGCCGACTGGTTCTCAGCCAGCCAGCCATTTTACCACCGAACGGTTGGGTTCAGCGGGTCTCTTTCAGCAGGCGATGCTGCTGCCGGTTCCACTCCCGTTCCCGAATTGTGGCCCGTTTATCATACTGTTTCTTGCCTTTAGCCAGGGCGATCTTCAGCTTTGCTCGGCCGCGTTTCCAGTACAGTGACAGCGGTATCAGTGTGTAGCCGCGCCGTTCAACTGCACCGCGCAGGCGGCCGATCTCTTTGGCATGTAAAAGTAGTTTACGGGTCCGAGTGGGGTCCGCAGTGACATGGGTTGATGCACTATTCAAAGGTGAAAAATGTGCCCCGAACAGGAATACCTCACCCTGTCTCAGGATCACATAGCTTTCCTGCAGCTGAGCCCGGCCTTCACGCAGACTCTTGACTTCCCAACCTTCGAGTGCGATGCCGGCCTCATATTCTTCTTCTATGAAATAGTCATGCCTGGCCCGCTTATTACGAGCGATAGTATTGTCTTTCTCTTTGGTTTTAGGCATGAGACAGCGTTTTCACGTTATCGCGGCGATCGAGCGCAACAGTATAATCGGGGCGATATTTCAACCGGGCTTGATGTTAAACGTGCATACGGTCAACCGTTCCCTCATTCTGCCTTACAGCAGCGCTGAAATGTACGATCTGGCGAATAATGTGGAGGCTTACCACGAATTTCTGCCCTGGTGCAGCTGCTCAGCTGTGCTTGAACGTGATGAAGCCTGCGCTATTGCCCGTATCGATGTTTCCTACAAAGGCATGAAATCGTCATTTACGACGCGAAATGAACTGACCCCAAACCGGCAGATTCATATGACTTTGGTTGAAGGCCCATTCAGTGCACTGGAGGGGAAATGGTTGTTTGACTCGCTCGATAAAGTGGCGTGCCGGGTAAGTCTGATGCTCGACTTTGCATTCAGCACCCGACTGATCGAGAAGACGATGGCACCAGTGTTCACTCAGATTTGTGGTGATCTGATCGATGCGTTTGCTGAACGGGCCGAGCAGGTGTACGGTGAGCGCAGATTTGCTTGAGATTGAAGTGGTGTATGCTCGACCTGAGCAGCAGGTGCTGATTCAGGTCAGCGTACCGGACGGCAGTTCCGTCCGTGATGCCATCGTGCGCTCGAATATCCTCAGCGACGAACCCGAGCTCGATCTTGAAACACTGGCTGTGGGGATCTTTGCTCGACGAGTGACGCTTGATTACATCCTTAAGACGGGAGATCGTGTCGAGATCTATCGGCCTCTGACGATGTCTCCCGTCGATGCCCGGCGCTGGCGTGCAAAACTCAAAACGCCTCAGTTGGACTGAGTCTTACCCAGAGGCCACAGTTTGCGCCAGGTGCGCTTGAGAAAACCAGGCTTAGTGGGTTTTGTTTGCGCCTGAACACGACTTTCACTTGAACTGCGGATCCGTGGTTCGGATTCGAAACCTTGTTCAATCTTTATCAGCTGCCCGTTGTCGAAGAATACGGTCAGACGTTGTTGCTCGACCTGACGCGTTTCGCCGGAGCGAAAACTGTAGAAATAATCCCACCGCTCTGTGTGAAATGGATCTTCCACCAGGGGGGCACCGAGAAGATATCGGACTTCCGCCTTTTCCATCCCGGGCTTGAGCTGCTCAATCTGTTCGGGGGTGACAATGTTGCCCTGCTGTATATCGATACGATAGGTTCGAACGCAGCCTGACAGCAATAAGGTCACAACAGATAAAAGAATTACGAGTCGGAAATTCATGCTGTTCTGGCTCAGGCGATAAAACGGTGATGATAATCGGGTCGAGACCCGATGTACCCTATGGTCTCACACGTAGAGATTGTACCGCCAGCGGGCTGTTCCTTATTCTCGATCGAGTTCACTTCAGCGCACTGATGAGTCGGTTACCCGCTGCAGCATTTCTTCGGCATGGGCAAGGGTTTGCTGGGTTATCTCAATACCGCCGAGCATACGTGCGATTTCGTCTGTTCGGAGTGCCCGGTCCAGTGGAAAAATCTCGACCTCCGCGTCATCGGTCTTGGTGACGTGAAGGTGCTCATGGCCCTGCACGGCCACTTGCGGTAGATGAGTAATGCACAAGATCTGTCGTTCCGAACCCAGCAGACGTAGTTTGCTGCCGACGATCTCGGCAATCCTCCCGCCGATACCGATATCGACTTCATCGTAAATACAGCTGGGTACAGAGTCGATCTGAGCTGTGACCACCTGAATGGCGAGACTGATCCGGGATAACTCGCCGCCGGATGCAACCTGGTCCAGAGGTGCAAAGGGCATGTCGGGGATGGTCCTGACCGCAAAGTTCACATTTTCTGCGCCGTAGCGGGTACGGTCTGCTGCCTCTAGAGGGCTGAGATCAACGGCAAATTTAGCCTGTTCCAAGCCCAGATCGGCCAACTGGTGAGTTACAGAATCCGCGAGTTTTCCGGCCGATTGCGCACGCCGCTGGCTGATACGATTGGCGAGGGTGTCATAGTCGGTTGTCAGCGCTGAGATCTGCTGCTCGACTTCTGATATTCGCTGTTCCTCCGTGGTGATTGACTCGAGTTCCCCCGACAGTCGTTCGAGCAGGTCGCGCAGCTGGTCTGGCCGTACCTTGTATTTTCTTGCCGCGTCGTGAAGCACGGTCAGCCGGCTGTCTAGGCGCTGGAATTCTTCAGGGTCAAGTTCGTAGTCAACATGACAGCGGCGAATGTCGCTTACGGCATCGCTCAAAAGCGCAGTGACGTCCTGTAACTGGGATACGCTGTTGCCCAGGCGGGTATCAAATTTGCTGAGTTCTTTTAAACGATCCGATGCACGCCCAAGGAGCACTGATACTGTGCCGTCTTCTCCCTCCTCCAGCTCATGCAGAGTCTGCCACGTGCCTTCCGCCAGTTCCCGAGTGTGTGACAGTCGTGAATGAGTCCTGTCCAGTGAATCGTACTCATCCGGCTCGGGCGCAAGTGCAGTCAGGTCATCGATTTGATGACGCAAATAGTCTTCTCGTTGCGCCGAGTCATCTGCCTTGGCGCGCAGTTCTTCCAGATGGGCTATAGCGACGCTCAGTCGGTTGAAGCAATTTTCCAGAGCGTGAACATCATCGAGAGTGCCGGCAAACGCATCCAATGTTTTGCGTTGAACTGATTTCTTGAGCAGCTGGTGGTATTCGTGCTGTCCGTGAACGTCCACCAGCAGCTGACCAAGTTCGCGCAATGAACTGATCGGAACCGGACGACCCTGGATAAACCCTCGGGATGATTTTTTGTGAGATACGATTCGTCTCAGTGTGCACTCAGAACCATCAATATCAATCTCCTGACCCTTGAGCCATAGCTGCGCGGCAGGATTGTTACTGAGGTCAAAGCCGGCCTGCACTTCGCATTGCTCCGAGTCTGGTCGGATGATGTCTCCGGAAGTGCGGTCACCGAGCAGTATGGTGAGCGCATCAACAATGATCGATTTCCCTGCGCCGGTTTCGCCAGTAATAACAGTGAGGCCACCGTCAAATGAGATTTCGACGTGTTTGACGATTAGAAAATCTCGAACGTCGATCCAGGTGATCATTACGCTGAATGCAGCTGATCATCCCCAGCCAAGTTTGGAACGAAGCGCGGTGAAATGGTTGTGGCTGTTGATCCGGACCATGCGGGTCACAGTTTCTGCACGGCTGATTCGAATGATCTCGTTGCCCGTGACCGGAAGTTGCTTAAGGCCATCGATAAAGATATTGCCATCTGCGCCGGCCAGATCAAGTATCTCCAGCTCAATAATGCTGCTGTCGTCAAGCACCATGGGCCGGTGTCCAAGTGTATGCGGGCAGATGGGGGCAAAAACGATTGCCGGCAGTAACGGATGCAGTATTGGGCCACCAGCCGAAAGTGCATAGGCAGTCGAGCCCGTCGGTGTTGAAATAATCACACCATCGCCCCGGGTTCGTCCAAGAGGTTCAGAGTTGACGTGGGTATCGAACTCGATCATGCGACCGGTGTTGCCCTTGCTTAAGGTGACATCATTCAGTGCAATACTATCGTTCAGGTTTTCGCTACCGTTTGAAATCTGAACCTGCAGCATGATTCGTTCTTCTACGGTGAACTCGCCGCGGAGAAGTTCGTCCATGCCCTCGCGCATCCGGTCTGCAGAGAGATCTGTTAGAAACCCAAGTCGCCCCAGATTGACACCGATCATCGGCAGCGCATATGAGCCCAGACTGCGTGCGACGTGGAGCATGGTACCGTCACCTCCAACGACAACCGCAAGGTCTATCGTCTCACCCACCGGCAGACCGGAATCTTCAATTCGTGTGCCGGAGACATTGTCTGCAGTCGTGTCTCCGATGTAGACCGAAATGTCCCGATCTTCCAGGTGTTTTCGCAAAGCATCCAGCGTAGTGCTGACTCCAGGATCCTTATAGCGACCGAATAGTCCTACGGACGAAATTCGCATGCCAGATGGCCTTTTTTCCGTAAATGAGTGGATCGAAGAAATGTGATGGGCTGGTCCATTTTTGTTCAGTAATTGCGTATGGTACTGGCAATGGTATGATTCAGGCGTAGGCCATAAATCAGTCTGACAAACCCGATTTTACATCCAAGTTCACTCGCTGCCTAAACTCAACGATTTAACATGACAGCCGTACCAGAAATTCAACTGAGCGACAGGGCTGAAATATTGCTGCGCGAACTCGTTAGGCGCTACATAAATGATGGGGAACCTGTCGGTTCGAGGACCCTTTCACGAGAGTCCGGACTTGAACTTAGTGCCGCGACAATACGCAATGTAATGGCCGATCTTGAGGATCTTGGACTGATCCGCTCGCCACATACTTCGTCTGGACGGGTGCCGACACAGTTGGGTTACCGGATCTTTGTCGATACCATGCTCAAAGTAAAGCCGTTGGATGCGGCTTCGATCAACGAAATCAACTCCGGACTCGCGTCCGCCCGGGACCCTGACGAGTTGATGTCGATGGCATCGGAGCTGCTCTCCCAAATTACTCAGTTTGCCGGTGTGGTTCTGCTGCCCGGGGGTGAGCACGCCAATCTGCGCCAGATTGAGTTTCTACCGCTGGCTGAGGACAGAATCCTGGCGATTCTCGTTACCCAGGACGGCCGTGTTCAGAATCGTGTGCTCTTTGTCGATCGAAAATATACTCCCAGTGAACTTATAGAGGCAGCGAACTTTTTTAACGAACGTTATTCCGGCCGCTCGCTCAATGAGGTGCGCAGACGATTGGTTCAGGATATGGAACATGACAGTATCTCGATGAATCGAATTATGCGTACGGCAGTCAACATGGCCAAGGAACTGTTCACCGATCAGACCGCGTCGGACAGCGTAGTGGTTAGCGGTGAAACCAATCTTATGAGCGTGCCGGACTTCGACCAAGTTGAAAAACTCCGGGAAATCTTCGATGCGTTCAAAGCGAAGCAGGATCTGCTCCAGTTGCTCGATAAGAGCATGAACGCACGGGGGATATCTATTTTTATTGGAGAAGAATCAGGGTACAACGCATTGACGGATTGCAGTGTTGTCACGGCACCTTATGAATCAGATGGCCGCTGTATTGGCGTGCTGGGTGTGGTGGGTCCCACGCGTATGTCTTATGAGGATGTGATTCCCGTCGTTGATATCACGGCCCGATTCCTGGGCACTGCCCTTAAGTCTCTTCACTAGCGGTTGATCCGAACCGATTCAAGGGCAACGCATGCTTGGCATGCCCTTGAAAAACGAGAATATTGCCCCAGTTTTAGCCAGAGATCCAATACTGTTACCAGGTGCAAAAGCGCGAGACACACTTCACCATGACTAGAACCGGCAAAGACAAACCCCAGAAGAACGATGAAATAGCCTCCAGTGAGGTCGCTGATGAGCTGGAACTGGACAAATCTCAGACAGATGTAACCGCGGATGACTCCGACCTCAGCGCCGTCTCCTGCGGTAGGGCCCAAACGACACCAGAACCTGCTGCCGAGGCTGATGCCCAGAGTACGCCAGCGGAGGACAGCTCGGAATTAGCTGCGGAAGATGATGCAGAGTCTGCCGACCAGATTACCGCTCTGCTTGATCAGGTTACCGAATATCAAGACAGTTATCTGCGGGCTAAGGCGGAAGTCGACAACATTCGCAAACGGACTGAGACTGAGGTCGCCAATGCGCGTAAATTCGCCCTAGAGGAGTTTGTCCGGGAGCTCCTGACTGTGAAAGACAGCCTGGAAATGGCTTTGACTGTTGATCAGCAGTCGGGTCCGCAGGCGGACAACAGCGGTGTCAACGAGGGGCTGGAACTGATTCTGAGGCAACTGGAGAACGTTTTTGCGAAGTTTTCGGTTGAAACAGTTGAACCCGAAATAGGCGATAAACTCGACCCGGACCAGCACCAGGCCGTGAGCATGGAGGAGTCACAGGACATTTCGCCCAATTGCGTGAGCAAAGTCATTCAGAAAGGCTACTCGCTCAACAATCGACTTTTACGGCCTGCGATGGTGATGGTGGCAAAATCACCCGGGAAAACTGCTGAAAAAGGTTGAAAAACTGACCGACTACCCCCATTTTTGAAACATCGATCCAAGCTCGCAAGAAGATTTTCAAGGAACATAGCATGACAAATATTATCGGAATTGACCTGGGCACAACCAACTCCTGTGTCGCAGTCATGGATGGCGGTACGGCCAAGGTCATCGAAAACAGTGAAGGCGACCGGACCACACCATCTGTTGTGGCCTTTACGGAGGACGGTGAAGTGCTGGTTGGGCAGTCTGCCAAGAGACAGGCCGTTACTAACCCCCACAACACGGTTTTTGCCGTCAAACGCCTGGTCGGACGCAAATTCGACGATCAACTGGTACAACGGGATATCGACTTGATGCCGTATTCGATCGTCAAGGCCGATAATGGCGATGCCTGGGTGGAGGTTGCCGGCAAACGACTGGCTCCGCAGGAGATCTCTGCCCGCGTGCTGCAGAAAATGAAGCAGACCGCCGAGGAGTATCTTGGTGTTGAAGTCACGGAAGCGGTTATTACAGTACCGGCCTATTTCAATGATTCACAACGTCAGGCCACGAAGGATGCTGGCAGGATTGCCGGCCTTGATGTCAAGCGGATCATCAACGAGCCGACCGCTGCTGCATTGGCTTATGGAATGGAAAAGCAGCGGGGAGATCGTAAGATCGCGGTGTACGATCTAGGCGGCGGGACATTTGATATATCCATCATCGAGATCGCAGATGTCGACGGTGAGCACCAGTTCGAGGTTCTGGCGACCAACGGTGACACCTTTCTCGGCGGGGAAGATTTTGATCGCCGACTGATTGACTATCTCGCTGACGAGTTTAAGAAAGACAACGGGATGGATCTGCGTGGCGACCCACTTGCTATGCAGCGCCTCAAAGAGGGTGCCGAGAAAGCCAAAGTTGAGCTGTCTTCAAGTACACAGACCGAAGTTAACTTGCCCTATATCACGGCGGATCAAAGTGGACCCAAGCACCTGAACATGAAGCTCAGTCGGGCGAAGCTTGAGGCGATGGTGGAAGAGTTGATCCTTCGCACGATCGAGCCGTGTAAGACTGCTTTACAGGATGCCGGTCTTAGCGCCTCAGACATCGATGACATTATTCTTGTCGGTGGTCAGATTCGAATGCCAAAAGTTCAGGAAGCGGTTAAGGATTTCTTTGGACGCGAACCCCGGCGGGATGTGAATGCCGACGAGGCCGTCGCGGTGGGTGCCGCGATCCAGGGCGGTGTACTGGGCGGTGATGTCAAGGATGTGCTGTTGCTGGATGTCACACCGTTGTCCTTGGGAATCGAGACCCTCGGCGGGGTGCTGACAAAGCTGATCGACAAAAACACCACCATACCGACCAAGGCAAATCAGGTGTTTTCAACCGCTGATGATAACCAGACAGCAGTAACGGTCCATGTTCTGCAGGGTGAGCGGGAAATAGCCCAGCACAACAAGTCACTCGGTCGGTTCGATCTGACGAATATCCCACAGGCACCGCGCGGTTTGCCACAGATTGATGTCACGTTTGACATTGATGCCAATGGCATTCTCAATGTCTCAGCCAAAGACAAGGCGACCGGCAAGGAAAACAAAATCGTCATCAAGGCAGGTTCCGGTCTATCTGACGAAGAAGTTGAACGCATGGTTCAGGATGCAGAAGCACATGCCGAAGAGGATCGACAGACTCGCGAGCGGGTAGATGCACGCAATCACGCGGAGGCGATGGTTCACACTGTTCGCAAGACGCTTACTGAAGCCGGTGATAAGGTTGAAACAACCGACAAGGAAAACATTGAGTCGGCGATCAAGTCACTAGAAGAGGCGATAGAAGGTGATGACGTCGAGCAGATCAAAGAAAAAACAACGGTTCTGATGGAAGCCAGTCACAAGCTGGCAGAACAGATGTATCAGGAGCAGGATGCTCATGACTCAACGACCGGCCCGGCCGGCCCCGATGCCAGTGAGGGGTCACCAGGTCCTGCTGGCGACGACGTCGTCGACGCCGAATTCGAAGAGGTAAAGGACAAAGACAATAACTGATCACTTTATCAGGCGCCGTGAAAACGGCTATAACAGCTACAACTGTTCGGAAGCCGGCATCAGGACCGGCTTTCGTTTGTTGCAAAATACTCTGGTCTAAGCATACGGAATAATGGATAAGCGCGACTACTACCAAGTTTTAGGCACCGAAAAAAACAGTTCTGATGCCGACCTGAAAAAGGCTTATCGAAGACTCGCTATGAAGTTTCATCCGGATCGCAATCCGGGTGACCAGGAGGCTGAGAAGAAGTTCAAAGAAGCAAAAGAAGCCTACGAAGTTCTGTCTGATCCCCAGAAAAGATCCGCATTCGATCAGTTTGGGCACGCCGGCGTGGACAGTTCCTCGGGTATGGGTGGCGGACCCGGCGCTGCAGGGTTTGGTGATATTTTTGGTGATATTTTTGGTGATATCTTCGGCGGTTCCGGTGGTAGGAGAAGCTCGAATCGAGGCAGTGATCTGCAGTATCCCCTGGATCTTTCCCTGGAAGATGCCGTAAGAGGTACTGAAACCCGTATTCGTGTGCCCACACTGGTCAGCTGTAAGACCTGCAGCGGATCTGGTGCGAGGCCTGGCACGTCGCCCGGTGCCTGTTCCACTTGCGGTGGTCAGGGACAAGTGCGCATGCAGCAGGGATTTTTCTCAATTCAGCAGACCTGTCCCCAGTGCCGGGGCAAAGGTACTGTGATTACTTCGCCCTGTAGTGACTGTAATGGGGGTGGCCGTGTTCAGAAAACTAAGACGCTGCAGGTCAAGATCCCGGCCGGTGTAGACGATGGTGATCAGATCCGTCTGTCAGGCGAGGGAGAGGCAGGCACGACAGGTGCAGCGCCAGGTGACCTTTACGTTCAGGTCCGTCTGAAAGAGCACCCGATCTTTACCCGGGATGGAGACAACCTTTACTGTGAGATGCCCATCAGTATTGCTGCAGCAGCGTTGGGAGGCGACATTGAAATTCCGACGCTTCAAGGACGGGCCAACCTCAAGATTCCATCGGAAAGTCAGTCAGAGCGGATCTTTCGTCTTCGCGGCAAGGGGGTGCGTAATGTGCGCAGCAAAGCACAGGGAGATCTTTTCTGCAAGATCAAGATCGAAACGCCGGTTAACCTCAACCGCAAGCAAAAAGATCTGCTGATGGAGTTTGACCGACTGACCCAGGAAGGGGGGGAGCGGCATCGCCCACGCGAAAATTCGTGGTCAGATCGGCTGAAGTCCTTTTTCGGGGATATTGTGTCTTGACGCTGGACAGAGTCGCCGCGCTGTTAGAACCCGCGTTTCCTATTTTGTCCTGCCACGGAGATCGTTCACGCTGCGTATAATGCAGTTCCGTTGATCTGTTAGAGCATGCCCGATGATTGTTGTTACCCCGACACCACTGGATGGCGTTGTCGTTGTGGAGCCCACAGTGTTTGACGATGACCGCGGCTTTTTCATGGAAAGCTTCAACAGCCACGACTTCGCCGAGGCAGGGCTGCTTTCTGTGTTCGTGCAGGACAACCAGTCTCGATCAACCCGGGGTGTGCTGCGCGGTCTTCATTATCAGTATCCCAACTGGCAGGGAAAGCTGGCTCGGGTTATTGTCGGTGATGTCTTCGACGTGGCTGTAGATATCCGTCGGTGCTCTCCGGCTTTCGGTATGTGGTTTGGAATTGTCTTGTCGGCCGAGAACAAGAAACAGTTATACATCCCGCCGGGCTATGCCCACGGCTTCTGTGTGTTGAGTGATGTCGCGGAGATGTTCTATAAGTGTACGACACCCTATTGTGCTGACAACGATGCCGGTGTTCGCTGGGATGACCCTGAAATCGGAATCGACTGGCCGGTGTCTACGCCCATCCTATCGGAAAAAGATGCCCAGGCTCCGTTGCTCAGCGAAATCGGCGATCTCGCGGTCTAAGGTGTATCTGCGCAGTGAAGATACTGGTCTTCGGCAGGATAGGTCAACTGGGATCTGCGCTCGCTGAAGTCCTATCAGATTGTTACGAAACCCGGTTTATTGATCAGCCGGAACTCGACCTGACGGCGCCAGAGAGCGTTCGTGATCACGTACAGACCTATCAGCCTTCGATCGTAATCAATGCCGCCGCTTATACGGCCGTTGACCGGGCTGAAACGGAACCAGAACTTGCCCATATTATCAATGCCCGCGCACCGGGATCATTGGCTTGTGCGTGCGACGAAGTCGGTGCTGTGTTGATACATTATTCAACGGACTATGTTTTTGATGGCACGGCATCGGTGCCCTACACTGAGACTACAGCAGTGGCTCCAGCTGGGGTATACGGTCATTCCAAACTGGCCGGAGAAATAGCGGTGGCCGGCGCGACCCAACGGCACGTGATACTGCGCACGGCCTGGTTGTATTCAGCAGTTGGACATAATTTTGTGAAAACAATGCTGAAGCTGGCCAATACCGGTCAGCCGATTCGCGTGGTGGCAGACCAGATTGGCTCGCCTACATATGCCCAGGATCTAGCCCGTGCAACACGGCGCATTATTGAAGTGTTGAACAGCAGTCGCGAGGACTGTTTTGGGCTGTACCACGTGACCAATACCGGCACCACCAGCTGGTATGGTTTGGCTCAGGAAATATTTCGATTGACAGCACAACTGGATGTGGTCGTGCAACCCATCAGCACTGAAGAGTACCCCACACCGGCCCCGAGGCCAGCCTATACCGTGCTGGATTGTTCCAAACTGGAGCGGGTATTTGGATTGACGCTGCCGAGTTGGCGTGACGCACTGGCCCGGTGTATCACCAGTCTGTAGGGCCAGACCGACAGCGATGAAGGTACTGGCGATTGAGACAGCAACAGAGGCGTGCTCAGCAGCCTACGCAGATGATGACCAGATTATTGAGCGTTTCCAGATCGATCCGAAGGGGCATTCAGAGCGCATTCTGCCGATGGTGGAATCGGTTCTGAGTGAGGCAGGCGTTGTGCGGGCCGAGTTGGAAGCCATCGTGTTTGATTCGGGCCCAGGCTCTTTTACCGGTATTCGGATTGGTGCAGGCGTTGCGCAGGGAATTGCCCTGGGTCTTGATCTGCCGCTGGTGGCAGTTTCCTCCCTGATGGGCCTTGCTCAGGGTGTCAGCCGTGTGGTTGATGGCTGTACGGCCGTACTGCCGGCGATCGATGCACGGATGGGTCAGGTTTATTGGGCGTGCCTGGTTCGCGATCCTCAGGAAGTAACCGGTTGGCGCTGGCAGCAGATGCCTCAGGTGACCGATCCGGAGGCTGTCGATGGGCCAGGGGTTGAAGAAATCGGTGTGGGCAGTGGCTGGGACCGTTACGCGGAGATACTGAGTCGGAATGGACGGACGATATGGCACCAGGACCGTTATCCCAGCGCCCGGGATCTGATCGAGGTTGCCCAACGGTTACTGTGCGCAGGTTCAGCGACCCCATCGACAGCTGAGCTGACCTACGTCCGGAATAAGGTTACCGGATAAATCTCCTTTCTAGTCAGTCAGTCGAGAGTAATTGATATCGTACCCTGAAACCCGCTGCGACACCCACTTCCGCTACTTGGCCACGTTCCTGAGTATTGGCCGCTCAGTGATTCCGAGTTACCTGAAAGAGTAAAGGTCACGGTAAAGGTAGTCTCTGTCGTGTCGACAGTTTCTGTTGTAGTTATGCTCAAGCTAGCGGTACCCTCATTGCTGTTTTCCTGATCACCTGTGAGCGTGTTGTCTCCACTGCTGTTTGCAGAGGCCTGAACAGAAGTGCCTGTGAGGTCAGCGCTCGTAAAGCAGCTATGATCGGTTACGATGAGGGTGCCCGTAACGGTTCCTGCGTTGTCCGAGAGTGTGAGGCTGAGACTTCGATCTGGGTTGGTGGCATCTTCAATACTACCTGACCACTGACCCGACACATTGAAGGCCTGGTTGTAAATGCCTCCGCTGGAGCTGCCCCCGCAACTTGCCAGTAGACCTGTAATGGCCAGGAGTGTACAGCCGAAGAGCGCTTTTTTTATTTTGGTTGGCACGATTTTCTGCTGGGTGATTTGAAGGATCGTACTGTAACGCAAGTGCCGGGGCTTAATCATCAGTTCAATGTGTGTTTAGTCTCAGTGGTACAGACATATCCTGTGTTCAGAAGGCATTAAGGCGAGAGTTTGTTGGACAGAATTTCATTTACCGCTTTCGGGTTGGCTTTGCCACCCGTTTCCTTCATGACCTGGCCTACCAGAAATCCCAGAACTTTTTCTTGCCCCTGCCTGACTTGGTCGGCCTGTTCCCTGAACTTCGATAGTATCTTTTCGATAACCTGTTCCAACTCGGCACTGTCGGATATCTGTTTCAGGCCACGGGCTTCTATGATTTGGTCTACATCACCACCGTTTTCCCATAAGTCGGAAAATATGTCCTTTGCTATTTTTCCTGATATGGACTGATCATCAATCCTGCAGATCAATCTGCCGAGTGCGGTCGGAGATACCTGACTCTGTTCGATCGGAAGACCATCTCGATTCAACGCGGCCATCAGGTCTCCAGTAACCCAGTTGGCGGCACTTTTGCTGTTACCCGCGGCCGCTCTGACCGTCTCCTCAAAGTAATCAGCAATCCCACGATCGGCAGTCAGTTGTTGAATATCTGACCTTCCCAACTGGTAAGTTCCAACAAAACGGTCACATCGGGCATCTGGAAGTTCCGGCAGTGACGATCTCAGATTCTCCAGTTCGGCATCTTCTATCAGCAGTGGCGGTAGGTCCGGGTCAGGGAAATAACGGTAATCATGTGCTTCCTCTTTTCTCCGCATAGGGCGGGTCTGATCCATCTGCGGATCATAAAGTCTGGTCTCCTGAACAACCTGCCCCCCATCCTCGATCAGATCGATCTGACGCTGAATTTCATGATTGAGTGCCCGCTCTATAAAGCGAAAGGAGTTGATGTTCTTTAATTCAGCTCGGGTACCGAGTTCTGTATCACCTTCAACTCTGACGGAAATGTTTGCGTCGCAGCGGAATGAGCCTTCCTGCATGTTGCCATCACAGATTTTCAGATAGCGAACAAGTGAGTGAATTTTTTTCAGATAGGCAATAGCCTCGGCTGGTGAGCGCATGTCGGGTTCGGATACAACTTCAAGCAGGGGGATGCCTGCCCTATTAAGATCGATACCTGACATCTCCCCGAAACCATCGTGCAGTGATTTTCCCGCATCCTCTTCAAGATGTGCTCGAGTAATCCGGATCTCTCTTAGTGCGTCACCTTCACCGATATTGATTTTGCCGCCGGATACAATGGGTATTTCATACTGGCTGATTTGGTAACCTTTGGGCAGGTCTGGATAGAAATAATTTTTTCGAGCAAATACTGATCGACGGTTGATTGTTGCACCGATTGCCAGTCCAAAAGTTGCCGCCATCAGGACTGCAGTACGGTTCATCACCGGCAGGATACCCGGCAGGGCGATGTCAACTGCACAGGCCTGGGTATTGGGATCGGCACCGTAGTGAGTGGAGGCGCCTGAAAATATCTTGCTTTGAGTCTGAAGCTGGACGTGCACCTCCAGCCCAATGACGCTTTCCCAGCGTGTCACTCGTAATCTCCCGGAATGCGCTGGTGCCAGTCAGTGACCTTCTGATAGGCGTGCGCCGCAGAAAGGATATTGGCCTCCTTGAGGTATGGCCCGGTCAGTTGTAAGCCGATTGGAAGTCCTGATTGATCGAATCCCGCTGGTAGAGAAATCGCGGGCAGACCGGCCAGGTTAGCCGGCACAGTAAACACATCGTTAAGGTACATCGAGACCGGGTCATCAAGGTTCTCACCCAGTGCGAAAGCAGTTGAGGGAGTCGTTGGCCCCGCGATGAGGTCACACTGTTTGAACGCCTGATTAAAATCATTGGCGATGATTCGACGGACTTTCTGGGCCTTGAGGTAATAGGCATCGTAATAGCCAGCCGACAGCGCGTAAGTACCGATAAGAATTCTGCGTTTAACCTCATCACCAAAGCCCTCTGCGCGGCTTTTTTCGTACATATCAAGTAAATCATCAAACTCCGGGGTTCGATGTCCGTAGCGTACACCGTCAAATCTTGACAGGTTCGAAGAAGCTTCAGCGGGCGCAATGACGTAAAACGCAGCAATGCCGGCGCCACTGTTGGGTAACTCAATATCAACCAGCTTTGCGCCGAGTTTTTCGAATTCCTGTAAGGCTGTTTCTATGGCAGACAGCACCTCGGCGTCGATCGAGGGATCAAGAAACTCTTTGGGAATCCCCAGCCTGACGTTTTCGAGTCCAGTGTTCAGCGTGGAAAGATAATCTGGAACAGCGGTGTCTAGGGAAGTCGAATCCCGGCTGTCGAATCCGGCCATAGTCTGCAGCAGCAGGGCTGCATCTTCGGCCGACTGGGTAATTGGTCCGGCCTGATCCAGTGATGAGGCATAGGCCACCATGCCATAACGGGAAATTCGTCCGTACGATGGTTTAAGTCCCGTCAGGCCGCAGAATGCGGCTGGCTGCCGGATTGAACCCCCGGTGTCTGTACCGATGGCGGCTGGTGCCAGTCTGGCAGACACTGCTGCTGCCGAGCCACCTGAACTGCCGCCAGGTACCTGCGCTGTGTTCCACGGGTTGAGTACCGGTCCGAAATACGACGACTCATTGGAAGAACCCATGGCAAATTCATCCATGTTGGTTTTTCCTAGCACGATGAAGCCGTCTTTATCGAGACGCTCAACGACGGTTGCATCGTAGGGTGATACGAAATTGGACAATATTCTGGATCCACAACTTGTGAGTAAATCTTGGGTACAGAATATATCTTTCAGTGCAACAGGCAGGCCCTTGAGATCCGCGTTATGCTCATCTCGCCTTGTGTGATCAGCTTGTTGGGCGCGTGCCAGGGCCTGTTCCCGATCGACACTCACAAACGCGTTCAGCTGCCGGTTCTGCTCTATCCGGTCCAGAAAGTGAGCAGTGATCTCCGTGCTGCTGATCTCACCAGTTACTAACATACTGCTCAGGGAGGTCAGGCTTTGCCGGTGCGGCATCGTTAGAGGTTTCCTGAGAACAACGGATTCTGGAGGAGATGATCCAAAGCCTTGGTGTACCGGCGCTAATCGATCACTTTTGGCACCAGGTATAAACCCTGTTTCACGGCTGGTGCGATGGCCTGAAACCGGTCCCGTTCATTTACTTCTTTCACCTCGTCGTCCCGAAGTCGCAATTGGATATCCTGAGGGTGGGCCATTGGCTGGATTCCTTCAGTATCGATCTTGTTCATCTGTTCCACCAGGGTGAGGATGTTGGATAGATCGATGCTGTAGCGTTCAGCCTCGTGCGGTTCAATACGGATACGGGCGAGTCGTGCGACACGCTCTACGTCTGATTTGGAAATTGACACGACCAGGTGGGGACATTCATTGTTAGAGGCCAATTATACCCTGCTCTGGTTGAACCGGCAGGGGTACCCTGTGCTACAGTATGCGGCTTAATCTCGCTTCATATCTTTATCGTTTACTCGGCAGACGCATGTTATTCAAGAGTTTTTTTGGCCTATTTTCCAACGACTTGGCAATCGACCTGGGGACAGCCAATACGCTTGTGTATGTGCGAGAGCGTGGTGTAATCCTCAATGAACCTTCGGTGGTTGCGATACGAACCGGTTCTATCACACCAGAAAAATCGATACTGGCCGTTGGGCAGGAGGCAAAACTGATGTTGGGCCGAACGCCCGGCAATATTCAGGCAATACGGCCCTTAAAAGATGGTGTCATCGCAGATTTTACGATCACGGAGATCATGCTGAAATATTTTATCAGAAAGGTTCAGCAGAACCGTTTTTTCTCCAGTCCCCGAATTGTGATCTGCGTACCCGGCGGGTCTAATCAGGTTGAACGTCGGGCGATCCGAGAATCCGCCGTGACAGCCGGTGCTCGCGAGGTGTATTTGATTGAAGAGCCGATGGCCATGGCGATAGGTGCTGCGTTGCCCGTTGCCGAGCCGACCGGTTCTTTGGTACTCGATATCGGAGGTGGGACCACTGAAGTCGCTGTGTTGTCACTTGGCGGGATCGTTTTTGCCACTTCTCTACGCGTTGCTGGTGACACTTTTGATGATGCGATTATCAATTATGTCCGCCGTAGGCATGGATTGCTGATTGGCGAAGCAACGGCGGAGCGAGTGAAGAAGGCGATTGGAACGGCTTGGATCGACTCTGATCACCGTGAAATGGAAATCAAGGGTCGTGATGTGGCCGAAGGAATGTCGCGCAGTCTGTTGATCGGCAGTGACGAGGTCTACGATGCGATCAGTGACGCCTTGACTCAGATCGTCCGTGTAATTCGGGAAACGCTCGAGAATACACCACCTGAACTGGCTGCCGATATTGGTGAACGCGGTATGGTGATTGCCGGTGGTGGAGCACTGATCAGGGATATGGACCGACGGCTGATGCAGGAAACCGGTTTGGCCGTGGTTATTGCTGACGATCCCTTGACCTGTGTCGCAAGAGGCTGTGGTCGCGCACTCGAAGACATGGCAGTGTTGGGGGATGTTTTCACGCGGGAGTAGCATGGCTGCTTTTAATCACTGTGATAAGGTGAGAACTGATGGCAGGAGCTACCAAATAAGGGATCGCCGGTAGCCCGTCGAGTGAAACTTCGCCGCTACGAATCTGTACACGCGTTGTTGTTTTTTGTGCTGTTGTCTATCGTTCTGATGACAGGTCACTTCTACAGTGAGAACGTTCGTCAGATTGCGCGGGTGCTTTCTGTTCTCAGTGTGCCCGTTCATCTGATCGCAGCATCTCCTTCGACCGTATATCGATGGTTCGAGGGAAGTCTGGACTCAAAGGATAAACTTAGACTGGAATTGGCTGAACTGAGTCGGAAGCAGCTCGTACTTCAGACACGTCTTCAGCAACTCAAGGCTCTCGAGTCTGAAAACAAACGGCTGAGAAATCTGCTGCATGCAGGCGCTCGACTCGCGAGCAAGATTCAACTTGCCGAACTGGTCAAGGTTAACCTTCATGGTTCCTCGCACTCTGTGCTGATCAACCGAGGTGCGGCTGACGGGGTCATAGTCGGTCTGCCGGTGATAGACGAGGGTGGGGTGGTTGGCCAAGTCACGCGGGTGGGCTCGTTTCGTAGCGCTGTGACGCTGCTCACAGATCCAGCACAAGGTGTTCCGGTTCAGACTGTACGCACAGGTTTGCGGGCAATAGCTTTTGGAGCAGGGGGATCGAGGAAGCTGCGGTTGCTCTATGTCGATCGTAATGCAGATATTCGTATTGGTGACTTGCTGGTGACATCTGGTCTGGGTGGTATCTACCCTTCGAGGTACCCTGTCGCGCATATCAGCGAAATTAAGCGCTACGTCGATGAGGCGTTCATGGCTGTCCAGGCGATGCCCAGCGCGCGCCTTAATAAAGGGCGTCAGGTCGTGCTTGTCTGGCATGATAGCGCTGAATCGCCCGCTGAATTGGATCCAGCGCTCCCGGTAGCTGCGGACAGCGAAAATGACTAGTCTGTTCGCCAGCCGCCAACGGGTCTGGGTTATTCCGGCGACATTCTTGGCGTCGTATGTGCTTGTTTCGTTTCCCGTTGAACCTCAGTGGCGCGGCTATGTGCCTGATTGGGTTACCTTGGTTCTGATCTACTGGTGTATGGCAGCACCACAAAGAGTTGGTGTGGGTGCCGCCTGGCTGGTTGGATTGGGGCTCGACCTCCTGTCTTTCGGTCTGGTTGGCAGTCATGCATTAACCAAGACGGTGATTGCGTTCCTGGTGGGCCGCGTGGCGTTGAGGCTCAGAGCCTATCCGGTCTGGCAGCAGACCGCCTTTATACTGATTTTGCTTGTGATCGAAACTGCCATACTGGTTGTCATTGAGTACCTAGTAGACGGACAGTTGGGGGGTATGTTCAGTTGGCCAGCGCTGGCAGTTGGTGTTGCCGTTTGGCCGTTGCTGTTCTGGTTTCTTCGCCGTTGCCGACGCTGGGGCCGACTGCCGTGATGAAGAAACACATCATTAACGATCGCGACCAGGACGTGCGAACTGTCAAGACCCGACTGATGATCTCCGCTGTCGTGATGGTCGTGCTAGCGGTTACTTTGCTGGGTCGTTTTTTTGTCTTGCAGGTTACGCATCACGACCAATATCGCATGATGTCTCTGGACAACCAGATTGATTTGCGCCCCTTACCGCCAGTTAGAGGGATGATCTTTGATCGCTACGGCATGGTGCTTGCAGAAAACCAATCCGTCTATGAGCTGGAAGTCATACCTGAGAACGTCAACGATATGGATCGCATGCTCAGTGAGATCGGTATGCTGGTCGAGTTAACCGATCAGAATATTCGGCGGTTCCGAAGGAATGTGAAACAAAGACCTAGATTTGAGAGTCAAATTCTCAAATCCCGCCTTACCGATGCCGAGGCTGCCCGTTTTGCTGTTCGACAGCACCAGTTTCCAGGGGTGACACTCAGTGCGAGCCTGCGTAGGGTTTATCCTCAAAAAGACTTGGCTGGACACGTTGTTGGCTATGTGGGTAGGGTCAGTGAGCAGGATCTTAAGAAGATCGATACTCGGGCCTACAAGGGAACAAGTTACATCGGTAAGATCGGCATCGAATCCTTTTATGAAACAGAACTGCTTGGTCAAGTTGGTGTTCAGCAGGTAGAGACCGATGCGTATGGGCGGGTGGTCAGACAAGTCAGCCATGTGGCTGCCAGAGCCGGAACAAATGTTTACTTGACACTGGACGTACAGCTTCAGAAAGTCGCAATAGAAGCACTGGGGGAACGTCGTGGTGCAGTGGTGGCCCTGGAACCGTCCACTGGCGACATTTTGGCTTTTGTGAGTACGCCGACCTATGACCCAAACCTTTTCGCACAGGGTATCAGTCATGAGGCCTATGGAAACTTACGTGGGTCGGTCGATAAACCCCTCGTGAATCGGGCTTTGTATGGTCGTTACTCACCAGGATCAACGATCAAGCCCCTGTTGGCACTGGCTGCCCTGGAGCACGGCTTGAAGTCTCAAGAGAAGGTATTGTGCACGGGTCGCTACGCATTGCCTGGGAGCAGTCGTAAGTATCGTTGCTGGCGACGTAAAGGCCATGGATACGTAAATCTCCACGATGCGCTTGAGCAGTCGTGCGACGTGTTTTTTTATGAGCTCGCACATTCGATCGGCATCAGAAAAATGGCAGACTATTTCGGCCGATTCGGATTTGGACGGCAGACAGGGATTGATCTTCTGGATGAACCGACGGCGCTGCTTCCGACCCCTGAATGGAAGAAGAAAAACCGGCAGGAGTCCTGGTATCCAGGGGAGACTATTATTACCGGCATTGGTCAGGGATATCTGCTGGTTACACCGCTGCAGCTGGCCTATGCTACTGCGACGCTGGCCAATCGAGGGCGTGCGATCAGGCCTCGGTTGCTCCGCGGACTTGAGAATCCTGGTTCCGGAGCCATCACCCATCCAGCGCAGCGGCGGGGATTAAGTGTCGAAAACAAGGATTCGAGTACCTGGGATCGGGTCATTGCAGGGATGGAATCGGTACTTCACGGTTCAAGAGGTACCGCCAGGGCCAGTGGCAGGAACAGTCCTTACCGTATAGCCGGCAAGACCGGTACTGCACAAGTCGTCTCGATTCCTGAAGATTGGGATAATCGCAGCGACGAACTACCTGAGGAGTTACGCGATCACGCCCTGTTTATTGCTTTTGCACCGGTCGAACAGCCGCGAATCGCCATTGCCGTGGTGGTTGAAAACGGGGGAAGTGGAAGTCGTGTAGCGGCACCCATTGCGCGCAAGATCATGGACTACTATTTCATCGATAGATTAAGACGGGCCTCCCTTCCGGGAATAGCGAATGTATTCGGGTAGAAAAATGCATGTGGATGGCCCACTCCTGCTGGGTGTGCTGGCCCTTTGTGTATTAGGGCTGGTACTCATTTACAGCGCCAGCGGTGAAAACTGGAATCTGATGTGGCGACAAGGGATCAGGCTGTTGCTTTCGCTAGGTGTGCTGTTCGCTGCAGCACAGATTCCACCGGAAGTTGTTCGGCGTCTGTCGCCACACATATTTATAGGCGGATTACTTATCCTGGTGCTGGTTCTGGTGGCCGGTTATGTGGGTAAAGGCGCCCAGCGGTGGTTGGATTTGGGGGTTTTTCGATTTCAACCCTCCGAATTGATGAAACTCGGTGTGCCGATGGCAGTGGCGTGGCTATTAACACGGCGTGCTATGCCACCCCGGTTTCTTGATGTGCTTGGCGTACTGCTGATCATTGCCTTACCTTCACTACTTGTTGTCGTTCAGCCTGACCTCGGTACTGCCATAATGCTAACCGTGTCCGGTCTGCTTGTTCTTTTCCTGGGTGGAATCCGATGGCAGCATCTACTGATGCTGATCGGGGCGGCGGTCGCCGCGGCACCGTACCTCTGGGCTCAACTACATCACTATCAGCAACAACGAATTCTGAATATGTTCGATCCCTGGTCGGACCCTCTTGGCAGCGGATATCACGCTATTCAGTCCATGATTGCGATCGGTTCGGCTGGCTTGGCCGGAAAGGGATGGCTTGCTGGGAGTCAGTCGCACCTGAAATTTATTCCGGAGAGAAGTACTGACTTTATATTCGCTGTTTTCGCAGAAGAGTTCGGTCTGGTAGGGGTCATTGCCCTGGTCACACTGTATGTGTTTTTAGTAGGGCGGTGTCTGGTCATGGCTTATCATGTCAGAGAAGTATTCTCACGTTTACTGATCGGCGGCCTGGCGCTGACGTTTTTCTCTTACTTCTTTGTAAACGCTGCAATGGTCGCAGGTATGTTGCCGGTGGTTGGCGTCCCCTTGCCGCTGGTCAGTTATGGTGGTACTTCAATGCTCACACTGATGGCAGCCTTTGGAATTATGATGGGGGCCTACACGCGTCGGGGGTTAATGACATGAAGACACACAGCATGTTTTCGAGTGAGTTCGTCTCCAAAATGGCTTTCTCCTGCCTGAGTGGGCTGGTTGTACTCCTGCTGAGTCTGTTACCGGGGTCTACGGCCCGGGCAGTGTCGCTCGAGAAGTATCCTCAATTGATTGAACTTGCCGATCGGTTGGTCCAGGAACACGACTTGGATCGGACTCAACTCCTGGATTGGTTTGAACACGCTCAAATCAAGAAAAAAATTATCAAAGCGATGAACCGACCGGCTGAGCGGTTGTCGTGGCACCGGTACCGAGGACTGTTTGTGAATGAGGGATCTGTACGGAACGGTGTTAAGTTTGCGAAGCGGCATCGGGCCCTGTTAGACCGCGCTGAAGCCAGGTTCGGTATTCCGATCGAAGTGATCGTTGCCATTATTGGAATAGAAACCCGCTATGGCGAAGTTACAGGGAATCTGAGGGTGTTGGACAGTCTCGCCACACTGGCACTGGAGTACCCACGCAGAAGTAAGTTCTTCTCGTCCGAATTGGAACACTATATGGTGTTGGTGCGCGACAACAAACTCGATCCATTGGTCGTCAAAGGATCTTATGCCGGGGCGATGGGTATTCCTCAGTTCATGCCCAGCAGTTACCGGCGTTACGCGATAGATTTTGATGGTGACGATAGAAGAGATCTCCTAAACAGCGTCGCTGATGCCATCGGCAGTGTTGCCAATTATCTGGCGGTCCACCGATGGCGAAAAGGTGAACCCATAGCATTGCGGATTCCTGTTGAACTATCAGTTCAGCTTGAGTCCTTTGTAACTCGGGGCCTGAAGCCCAACACGCCGCTGGCCACACTGGTCCAAGCTGGCGTGAAACCTGTTCCTGGCGTTGACCTTAATTGGAATGTCGGAGTTATGCGGTTTGATCAAGGGAGCAAGGTTGAATACCGGCTTGGCTATCACAACTTCTTTGTCATCACGCGTTACAACCGGAGCCAGAATTATGCGATGTCCGCATTTGAACTTGCGGAGCAGATCGCAGCCAGGATTAAGGATTAATTTTCGGTGGTATTGCGGCTTTCTCTGCTGGCGATGGCCGCCCTTTGGTTGACTGGCTGCAGTTTTTGGGGTGACAAGCCGCGCAGTGGCGCATATTTTGAAGATGATGGACCACCAGCCTACGCTGGACCAGATCCCTCTTCTGTGCCCGATGCAGTTCCCAGGATAGAACCGTTGAGTAAAATCGGCAATGCGTCCTACCGGGTGAATGGTGTTCGGTATGTACCGATGAAAAGCGCACGCGGTTACAAAGAAAATGGCACAGCTTCCTGGTATGGCCGAAAGTTTCACGGTCGTCGAACGTCCAGTGGTGAAACCTATGACATGTACGCGATGACCGCTGCGCATAAAACATTGCCATTGCCGACCTATGTGCAGGTGAAGAATCTCGACAATGGTGTCAATGTGGTCTTGCGGGTTAATGATCGAGGACCATTTCTGGGGGGACGCTTGATTGATCTGTCATATATGGCTGCGCGCAAGCTGGGTATGACGGCATCCGGCACAGCTCGCGTAGAGGTGACCGCGGTAAAAGATCATTCAGCGTCTGCCCCAGTTGCTAATGTTTCACTAACCCAGCGCAATAACAGGCTGGTCTACGCTCAAGCCGGTAGTTTCCGACTTCTGGGAAATGCGCATGCTCTGCGTGAAAGACTCACTCACCAGGGTATCTCTCGGGTGAACGTTTCCCCCACAAGGGTCGATAACACGCTGTATTATCGGGTTTGGGTGGGCCCTTTGAGATCTGACTTGAAGTTGAGTGAGATAATTGATCAGATTACCCGCATTACGGGTGTTGAACCACATATTATTGAGAACGACTGACGAGGCACACTATGGGTTACAGATTACGCACGATTTATTTTCTGACCCCGCTTTTTGTGCTTCTATTTATTCCGACACTACTGTCGGCTTATGAATCTGGTCTCGCCGAGAGTGCCCGTTCTCTCATACAACCGCCCAGTCTTAAGGTGTCATCCTGGCTGCTCATGGATTCTAGAACGGGAACAATCATTGCCTCTGAGAAAAAAGATAAACGGATCGAGCCTGCAAGTCTGAGCAAGCTGATGACAGCTTATGTGGTATTTCAGGAGATCCAAAGAGGCATCGTTAGACTGGACGAAGAGGTCACCGTCAGCGAGAAGGCATGGAAAACAATGGGGTCCCGGATGTTTATCGAACCAGGTGATCGGGTCAGAGTCGAGGACTTGTTATTGGGGCTGATCGTCCAGTCCGGAAATGATGCGGCAGTCGCCCTTGCCGAGCATGTTGCCGGGAGTGAAGCAGGATTTGCCGACCTGATGAATCAGGCCGCTGTGCAGATGGGTTTGAAGAATACTCATTTTGTTAATTCAACCGGGCTTCCACATCCTGACCACTTCAGTACGGCGTATGATATTAGTGAAGTCACGCGTACGATCATCCGGCAACAGCCCGAGCACTACGGCTTCTACGCCATTTCGGAATTTACCTGGAATGGAATAACGCAGAAGAACCGCAATCCACTGTTGGCCCGAGATGACACGGTAGACGGCGTTAAGACGGGCCACACAAAGTCTGCCGGGTACTGTCTGGTGGGCTCGGCTGAGCGGAACAACATGCGATTGATCGCCTCGGTTATGGGCGCCAGCAGTGAGCGCAGTCGAGCTAATTCAGTTTATTCGTTGTTGAAATACGGTTTTGCTGCTTATGAATTTCACCACTTGTATGGAAATCAGGCAGCGATCCTGCAGGCCGATATATTCAAGAGCAAAGTTGAGTCTATCCCCGTGGGAATCAGTCAGGGTATCGATCTTCTATTGCCCAAAGGTTCAGGTGCATCACTACAAGCAAAAGTCCAGCTGTCAGAGCCTCTGGTCGCGCCGTTAGAGATTGGGCAGGAAGTCGGTACACTGACAATACTGCTTAAGAATGCCGTACTGGTCACCCGGCAGTTGATCGCGCTTGGTCCAGCGCCTGCCGCATCCTGGTTCGGTGGATTGACCGACTCGCTTCAACTCTGGCTTCGCTGAATGGAGGATCAACGTGGTGATCATATCGGCCAAGGGCTGGATCTACTGGAATTTCCCTGCCGGTATGAGATTAAGGCCATGGGTAAATATGATGCGTTGTTTGAAACACGGGTTCACAAAATTGTCGGCCGACACCTGGGCGATGTTCCCATTGTCCAGACGGTTACTCGGGAGAGCACTGGAGGTCGGTACGTATCGGTGACATGCACAATTGAAGCTATCAGTCGTGAGCAACTTGATTCAATCTATCTGGACCTACACAGCGAAGTGGATGTGTTGGTCACCCTCTAACTGAACCGGGTGCTTTTCAGGTGGTGGAACAGCCCATGGACTTTCTTGTTGTCCGTGATCTTGGATTGAAGTCGTATCATTCTGTGCTCGATGATATGCAGCGGTTTACCCGTACGCGTACGCGAGGCACAGCCGATGAAATCTGGTATGTACAGCACCCCGCAGTTTATACGCGCGGAGTGAGTTGCCATGATTTACCCTGGGGCGATGGTCGGGACCTGGAACTGGTTGATAGTGATCGTGGCGGGCAGATAACCTACCACGGTCCTGGCCAACTGATTGCATACCTGCTGCTTGACCTGCGCCGATGTGGTCTGGGCGTCCGGGGATTGGTCGCTCGAGTTGAGCAGGTGATTGTTCAGCTGCTGGCTAATCATGAGCTGAGCGGCGACATTCGGCCTGGTGCACCGGGTGTTTATATCGATGGTGAAAAAATTGCTGCATTAGGTCTTAGAGTCCGGAATGGATGCACATACCACGGTTTGAGCCTTAATGTAGATATGGATCTATCGCCCTTTGGTTTCATCGATCCATGTGGTTATCAGGGTCTCGCGGTAACCCAGCTTAAGTCACAGGGTATTTCTGTTTCGCTCTCAAGCATTCAGGACGAGCTGACTGATCTATTTGTGTCGAGTCTTGGTTATGATTCCACAGTCGCAGACCCGCCAGTAAAAGAGAATTAGGTAAAGTGGATCTGGTAAGGCGACTGCGGATTCAGCCGGACTCCATCTAACCGTTATGTGGTACGGGAAGTCAACCCAGTCAGCGCGGGTTATTTTGTGCGTTGGCGATCCGCCTGGCTTCAGACAGTCGATCAACTGTGCCTACATCTATCCACTGGCCAGAAAAATGCTGGCCAGACAGCTGATTCCCGTCTGCAGCCTGTCTTAAAAGCCCCGCGAGTGGAAACCGGCCCCGGGGGCTGTCATTAAACAGGCTGTGACGATAGATGCCGATTCCTGAAAATGTCAGGCTCACCGAGTTGCCCACAGGTTGATTCAGTACTTTTTGTCCCAACAGGTGAAAGTCTCCAGCTGGATTGTGGACAGGGTTGTCGACTAGCAGTAAATGCCCTTGACCGTCGATACCGTCAGGGAGTGAATCAAGGTACAGATCGGTCCAGATGTCACTGTTAAGAACAACGAAAGGGTCGGTTGTTATCAGCCTCAGCGCCTGTCGTATCCCACCACCGGTATCCAGGGCGCCTTCAGGTTCGCGAGAATAGACAACCGACAATCCGTAGCGTTTGCCATCGCCGATATGAGATTCGATCATGTCGCCGAGGTGGTCGAGGTTGATCACCACCTGATCGACTCCAGCCTGTGCCAAAGCGACTAAATGATGCTCGATCAGGCAGCGGTCACCGATCTTGATCAGGGGTTTGGGCAGGTGATCAGTAAGCGGTCTGAGTCGTTCTCCGCGACCCGCTGCCAGAATCATTGCGTGAGAGTATTTCCAGGGCATCGGGGTAACCTGCTACACAGAAAGCATGTGACTTCGGTCTGATCCGGGTGTTGCCTATAATAACGTACGTAGAGGTCTCGATTGCTTAACAAAGCTAAAGTTGTTTCGTGCGGGGTCAGGTATCGGATGTCCAGGCAGCTCAAACCTATGGAATCACATCACAGCAGACGATTTAATCTTCGTGTTCCCCGAACGGGACTACAGGTTGTTACTGTGGTCTTTCTACTGTTGGTATCACTGACCACAAGAGCGGATCTGCCGGTTTCGTTCGCTGACGAGGCGATCTGCCCGGTCGACGTGATCTGGGTACCACCCGCTGTACTGCCCTATGTTGGTCGCGACCCGACCAGTCTCCAGGTGGAACTCGAGTCCGACCAGATTGATATGCCTAAACCGCATGTACTGGTTTTGACCGGCGGGGCTTCGGTGACACAGGGCGCACAGTCGGTCTATGCGGAGAACATCGTCTTTGATAAAAATACGTTTACCCTCGAGACGGGTGAGGCCGTGGTGCAGTCCCACGCAGGTGACCGACTGGTGGTTGATTCTTTGGAACTGCAACTCGAGACACGGATCGGACGTGCTGATAATGTTCAGTTTCAGATCGCCAGACGCGGCGCGATCGCCAAAGGCAAAGTGGTTGATCCCGGTGGTGTCAGCCATGACCCTTCTGGATTTACCTACGCGGTTGCCGGTCAGGTCGGAAGCGTGAAAGGGCCACGATCTTATACCCCACCCGATGTGATCACTCTGCCCAGCGGCGAAGTGATCAGCGTCGGCAACGAGGACTCGACGGCAGCTCAAACCGATACGGAACCGGATGTAAAAGAGCGAGTCCAAGTGAAGGCGCGTTACCGGGGCCGTGCCGACACGATCTATTTCGAGGGACACGATCGCGAGCGTTTGGAAAACGTTGTGTATTCTAGTTGTGTGGCCGGTGATGATACGGTGCTGATGGAAGCGAGTGAGATCATCCTAGATCATGCAACCGGAATTGGTATTGGCAAGCACCTGAAAGTACGTTTTTTTGATGTGCCCATTCTGTATTTTCCTACAGTCAGCTTTCCATTGACCGACCAGCGGAAAACCGGTTTTCTTTTTCCGACGTTCGGCTATGGGCAGGACTGGGGATTCAATTTCCGACTGCCTTTTTACTGGAACATTGCACCCGACCAGGATGCCACTTTCGAGTGGAGCGTGATGGCCAACCGCGGTGTACAGACTGCGGGTGAGTACCGCTACCTTGGGGCGACAGCTGACGGTGAATACAGCGGTGTAGTGCGCGCTGAGTACCTACCCGAAGATCGCAAATTTGGCAGCAGCCGCTATGGCTGGAGCTATGACCATCGCCTGAATACCCAGCGCTGGGATACCGATTTTAGACTGGATGTTGATCTCGGTTATGTGTCTGATCCCTGGTACCTGGATGATTTGGCAGACAATCTTCAGGTCAGCAGTGCGTCACATATTCCGCAGACAGTCAATCTGGCGGTGGATCCGTACGATATCTTTGTTGAAGAAGAAGGACTGTATGCCAACCTCGATTTCTCGGCCTACCAGAGTGTTGATGCTGAGTTGACCGATGACGAAGAGCCCTATGCGAGATTGCCCGGTCTCAGTGTGACTTGGGACAAGACATACGACCTCAGTGCGGAAGACCGGACTGACAGGTATCTGCGCGATGACAGCACCCGTTTTAGCTTACGGCCAGAAGTGGATTCGGAACTGGTGAATTTTGATCATGGATCCAATGACAAGACACAGGGCCTGCGGTTGGACATGCAGCCGGCCGTTTCACTTAGCATGGAGCGGCAGTACGGCGCCATCACACCGAAGCTGACCTATGCCTATACTGCCTACAACGTATCTGGACAACCGATTGGAAAGCCGTCAAGTCCGACCAGAAGCATATTCTTGTTCGAAGTGGCATCTGAACTGTTCCTTGAGCGGGATATTAGCTGGCGGAGTATCGATTATGTTCAGACCCTTGTCCCTCGGCTGGCTTATCACTATGTGCCCTATAAGGATCAGTCTGACCTGCCCGTGTTTGATACCGGATCAGTAGGTTTTAACAATATTGTTGATGCCTATCTGGGCGACGGGTTCTGGGGAGCAGACAGGATTCAGGATTTTCAGGGCTTCACCCTCGGGCTGGAAAGTGATACCTATGCTAGCGAATCTGGGGACCGTTTGATGAAGTGGACCCTGGCACAGCAGATCTATCTGGCAGACCGACAGGTGACCCTGAATACGGGTGATGCACCGGCGACGAGCAATTACTCAACGCTGCTCGGAGAACTCGATTTCAATATCACGCAGCAGTGGAATGCGAGTGGCTTCGCCAGCTGGAGCTGGGACGACAGTGAGTTCGACGAGTGGCGCGTGGGTTCAGCGTATACCCCGGGGTCACGGAGGCAGATCAATTTAGCCTATCAGAGTGAGGGAGATGACAACCGCAACTTAGAAATTGGACTGAATTGGCCGCTGGCTCCCCGCTGGCAGTTGGGGGCAAGCGGGTTGTTCGGCGAGAGTGAAGACGGCGGACAATATACCCGTATCAGTCTGGGTTATGATGCCTGTTGCTGGGCGATACGGCTGGAGTTAGAAGACCGTCCTATTGTGGAAGATGATAATTCAGAAGAAAGTGGCGGTAGTCGCATCATGTTCACGCTCAGACTCAAAGGGCTGGGCACGATCTCTTCAGGTGAGGTGTTGGGATTGAGTAGAGGATTCTCTACCTCAGCGCCAGCATTATAGAAACCGATGGGTACATCGCCTAAACGAACTCGATTCATGCAGTTGCTGATGCTGCCTTTGCATACAGACAGACCGAAGCTACTTGCTGTTATCGGCCTGTTTTTGCTTGTCGCCGTTTCTGATCCTGGAATCAGCAGTGACAGCATCGACCGAGTTGTTGCCGTGGTAAACCAGGACATTATTACTGAATCCGAGCTGCGCCACGAGGTGATGCAAACCCAGAGAGAGCTGCGTGCCAAAGGCCAGCCTATACCCCCGATAGCTGGCCTTAAGGTAAACCTCCTTGAATCAATGATTGTCCACTTGATTCAGATTCAGCGGGCCGAATTCCTCAACATTACGGTCGCGGATGAGATGGTCATGGGTGTGGTCAATAATATTGCGCAGAACAACCAACTCTCGCTAACTCAGCTGCAGATAGAAATCGAACGCGACGGACTGAGTTTTGGGGAATATATTGAGGACATCCGCGACCAGATTGCCATCCGCCGTCTGGTCGATCAGGAGGTGGCCCGGCAAATTACTGTGACGGATCAAGAAATCGACGAGTTTCTGATCCAGTATCCCGATACCATATCCAAGCGGCCGACAGAACTCGATCTGTCTCACATTTTGATAGCCGTACCGGCCGATGCAACGGAAGAAGACATCGCATCGAGAGAAAACAGGACTCGTGTAATCCAGGACGAGATTTCTGGTGGTCTGGCCTTCAGCGATGCCGCAATGCTTTACTCTGACAGTCCAGATGGTGCTGAAGGCGGTCGGTTGGGATGGCGACTGAACGCTGACTTACCGACTCAGTTTGTTAAGGCTGTGTCTGAACTTGAAGTTGGCATGGTGTCCAGCGTGATCCGGAGTCCACGTGGGTTTCACATTGTCCAGCTGTTGAATCGTCGAGGTGGGGAGGAAAACTTGGTCGAGCAGTCTCGGGTCCGACACATAGTTCTGGTACCAAACGTGGTTTCCGGAGAAGCCCAAATACGCGTGCGACTCGAGCGTATCCGCCAGAGGATACTCGCGGGTGCACCATTTTCAGAGATGGCCAAACTCCATTCCCAGGACCAACAGAGCCGTGCGAAAGGGGGTGATCTCGGATGGTTGAGTCCAGGTGATAGCGATGGTGAATTTGAAAAGGTTGCGAGCGAGCTGGCAGTGGGTGAGGTAAGCACAGTGTTTCAGACTGGGGCCGGTTTTCATCTCGTACAGCTGGATGCGCGACGGACGAGAAATATGAGTGGTCGAATCAAACGCAGTCAAGCCCGGCAGCAGGTTCGTACGCGAAAAGTCAACGAGAAATATGAAGAATGGCTTGGCGAACTCCGGGATATAGCCTACATTGAGTATCGTGTTGCACTGGATGACCTGTAGCCCACCGAACATTTCCTTCGAAATGCCCGGTGGATCACAGCCAGTTCTCGTCTTCGATTAGCGGTTAGCAGTAAATTCCGGGTAGCCTTCTAGGCCACATTCACTGACATCCACGCCGCGGTACTCGTCATCTTCGCTCACCCGCAGACCGGCCAATATTCGAATCACACTCCATGTCGTGAGGCTGGCCACGAATACAAAAGCGAATATCACACCGATTCCGATCAGTTGGGCGTTCAAGTTGATCTCCGAGTTGGTCAGTGGTACGGCCAGTAGACCCCAGATCCCTACGGTACCATGAACTGAGATCGCACCCACCGGGCCATCGATTCTGAGGCGGTCCAATCCGAGCACGGAAAAGACGACGATGGCTCCACCGACTGCCCCAATCAGTGTCGCCAGCAGCGGAGAGGGGGGTGAGGGGTTCTGTAGTGAGTCTGTAAATTCCTTAAAGCGCCTCAGGACCTGTTTCACCGGTACGGATACGAATCACCTGTTCAATCTCAGAAACAAAAATCTTGCCATCACCGATCTTGCCGGTCTGTGCCGCTGTTGTTATCGACTCAATCACCCGGTCGACTAGATCAGACTGAACAGCGACCTCGAGTTTTATTTTGGGCAGGAAGTCGACGGCATACTCTGCGCCGCGATACAGTTCCGTGTGCCCTTTTTGTCTACCAAAGCCTTTAACTTCCGTAACGGTCATGCCCTTTATTCCGATTTCGGACAAAGCATCCCGGACGTCATCCAGGCGGAAGGGTTCAATAATCGCCATGATCAGTTTCATATCAATCTCCTGTGTTTAACGCCTTAAATGTGTCGCTGGCACGAATGGACCTTTGTTCACATCCATACCTCAAGCAATTTCCGTGCCAGAGTCGTTAAGTCGGTATTTCCGGGCTGGATTGGCGTATTTGGCAGGTTGAATAGGGCTGTTTTGATTCAGACTGGTGCGCTGATAAACGAAGAACTGAATTTGGTACAATCGGGGACCGTGATTATTGCGGCTGCCCATTGTCTTGATGTGCGACCGGAGAAGACCCAGTGATGCCTTTACGAAAAATTGCCGAGGCTATTGTTGATGTGCTGCCCCAGAATATTGCCAAAGATGTTCGCAGCAACACGCGAGTTGTGGTGCAATCTGCTCTTGAAAAAATGGATCTGGTCAGTCGCGAAGAACTCGATGTCCAGGAAAAGGTCCTGCAGCGAACACGAGAGAAGCTTGAGGCCCTGGAAGCTCGGATTACTGAACTCGAGCAGACACTCAGTACGCGTTCGGACTAGTTCTCACCGTATCTCACCCCTGGTTGTATGCTACCTTGGGGCGTGTTAGGGGCTGCCTGAAATTAACACATCTGCTTATCGGCCAGTGCGTGCCATCGTTCACGAAGGGTATCCGCATCGGTGTAACCGGCGCTCAGCAGTTCCAAGCGGTTTCCATCAGTCGCGTCCTTTTGATGCCAGATTACTGTCGGGAACCCTGACACCCCGAATGAACGGACTTGGTCCAGCTCTTCTCTAAAAGCTTGTTGCACAGTTGAACTGTCAAGATCTTCCTGGAACTGTACCCGGTCAAGTCCAATTTCGCCGGCAAGATCAATTAATGTATCGTAATCTGACGGATTTCTAGCGTCCAGGAAGTAGGCCCGCTGTAGTGCTTCATAATATCGTTCTCGCGAACCGTTCAATTGGAGACCGGCAGTGATTACCGCGCGGCATGCAGGATAGGTTGAGCGGCGAGGCTGACACACAACCCAGAACTGATGATTAAATTTAGCCCCGGTCCGATCAGCGACTGATCGCCAGGCGCTTTGAACATAGGCTTGTGTTTTCGTGTCCATGGGTTCATCCGAATCAGGCGCGAGCCCCCCCATCAAATCCTTGACAGTCACCGATGATGGTAACTCTCTGACGAATGCCTGCCACGCAGATCGAAAACCCCAGCACCAGCTGCACATCGGATCGACAATGAAGTAGAGTTGATTGATGGTGCATTAATCCGGAAGTTTGGTCGACTGCCACGCAACCATCTGCCAACTGCCATTGTGCTTGCAGTAAACATCGAGAAACCGCACTTGAAACTTAAGGTCGCGGTCACTGCCCGTGACATGTAACTTAGCGTGTCCTGTGACCACTGCTGTATCCCCGTAGTCTTGAATGTTTACGTCATCTCGTTCAAAGGACACATACCGGATCCGGCCGGAAGTTAGATTGCCGATAAACTCGGCTTTAGTTTCAACCCGAGCAGTTGAGTGGGTATAGATCAAATCATCAGCCAGGATCGCGTCTAGCGCAGCCCCGTCGCCCGCAATCATTGCCGCTATACGCTGGTTTTCTAGTTCGATAATCTCATCCATTATTGTTTTCTCGGTTAAGCAGAAGTTGGTTTACTAATCGATACCTTCGGGTCTGACACAAGTGTGACATAAATTGGTACACCACACGTACCACACAGAGTGGCACAGGGTCAGCTTATGATGTACCGCTAGGTCGCAGCAAGTGGCAAATGACGTGCATTCGTGGCCAGTTCGGCAACTGCATCAGCGACGGGTTCCCAGTACGGGGCAAGCAGGCAGTGCCCCATGTCCTCAATGATCATCAGTCGGGCATTTGGAATAGCAGCCGCTGTGGCTTGACCGGCTGCAACAGGTATGAGCGGGTCTGCAGTACCATGGATGATCAGTGAGGGCAGCTTAAGCTGTGAGAGACGGGACAGTCGGTCCCCACTGGCGCGGGCTGCTGCCATCTGATACGACCAGCCAGACGGATGGTAGCAGCGGTCAAAGCTACGCTGGAGAATCAGCCTGATATAGGCTTCATCAAAATGGGGGCCGCTGGTCGCTCGGTACCCTTCAATCTGAAGGTCGACGTAGGTTTCGGGGTCGTTGAGATCCATGGTGAGAGATTTGTTCACCACATCGGACAACATTTGTTCATCAGAGATGGCCATCCGTGGCCGTGGGGCCGACATGATGGAGATCAGAGAGCGTACCCGCTGTGGAAATTCGATAGCCAGGGTTTGGGCAATCATGCCGCCCAATGACACGCCCATCATGTGGGCAGTCTCGATCTCCAGGGCATCTAGGACGCCGATTGTATCTGCAGCCATAGCCGACAGGGAATAGGGAGCGTCAACTACCTCTGATCGCATAATTTCCGATACAGGTTGAGCGGGTCCGGATGTTTTTGAGCTTAAACCAACGTCCCGATTGTCAAATCTGACGATCTGAAATTTCCGGTCAGCAAACACCTGGCACAGTTCATCTGTCCAGTAGACCAATTGGCTGCCAAGTCCGGATATCAATACCAGGGTCTCATGTGCCGGGTTGCCGAGAACTTCATAGTAGATGTCGGTGCCGGCGTTGTGGGCTGTTCCTGATCTGAAGTTCATGTGTCCGCTGACTTTTCAGACAACACCACAGCTTGATGGCAGAGGTTTTGTTGGTCAGATGTTACGGTCAGTATCTTTCCAGTAGTGTTCTCTCAGCTTGCGCTTGAAAATCTTGCCGCTGTCCTCACGCGGCAGGTCGCGCCGGAATTCGATGATACGGGGTATTTTGTATCCAGCGAGGTGCTCTTTCAGGTAAGCACGCAGTGCTGATTCTTCACAGATCTGATCGTCAGCCGGTTCAACGAGCGCAACGACCTGCTCACCATACTCGTCGTCGGGAATCCCCAAAACCGCACAATCACGGACGCCGGGGAAAGCCAGCAGGGCTGACTCGATTTCTGCGGGATAAATGTTGACACCACCAGAGATGATCAAATCGCGCACACGATCACACAGGTAGAGATAGCCTTCGTTATCGAGGTAGCCCAGGTCGCCGTTGGTGATTAATCCATCTCGTTCAATTGAATTACGTTTCTCCGGGTCGCCGTGATAGGTAAATTCCGGATAGTCGTGGCGCAGCATAAATATCTCGCCTATCTCATGAGTTGCCGCTTCAGCACCATCGGGTTTGAGAATGCGCAATGTAGTGTTACCCACCGCTCGGCCAACACTGCCAGGATGGCTCAGCCATTGTGCGCTGTTGCAGTGGGTGATAACACCACTTTCAGTACTGCCATAAAACTCGTGGATCACTGGTCCCCACCAGTCGATCATGGCGCGTTTTATGGAGGGCGGACACACTGCGCCTGCATGGATAACGTGTTCCAGGCTTGAAATATCGTACTGAAGTCGCTGTGATTCAGGTAGTTTCAACAGCCTGACAAACATGATCGGTGCCAGGAACATGCCGGTGATGCGGTGACGCTGAATCAGTTGGAGCAATTCCAGTGCATCGAATCGGGGTTGAAGCACCATAAGCGTTCCGGTATCCAGAGCAACTCGCGCAAAATGAATAGGCGCAGCGTGATATAGCGGCCCGCAGATAACCACACGCATTCCCGGACGGTTGCCTAGAACCTGTGGTTCGGTGCTTCGCAGTTTATCGGCCTGTTCAGCACTGGCGGCTTCCCGCCGCACACCTTTGGGTCGGCCCGTCGTTCCAGAGGTGTACATCATTGCAGTCGGTACCGAATCGGGCTGTATACTTCTCGGCGGATGGTTCGATAGCCAGTCAGACCAGGAATGCATGTCGTTTGGAACTTGGCAGAGAATCGGGTCGATTGCATAGGCTGCCTGTATGGTTGAAGGCGTCTCGATCACCAGCACCAGTAGTTCCTCGGGCAGCCGGTCCCGTATCCCGTGAAACAGATCCGCATGCACCACCAGCGCCTTGGCGTTGCTGTCGCGCAGTACGTGCAGTACCTCGTCAGCTGTGAAGTGCCAGTTGATCGGCACGCTGTAAGCCCCGAGTCGTTGTGCGGCCGTGGTAACTTCAAAGAAAGGAGGATCGTTTCGCAACAGTAGCGCAATCGAATCGTTTCTGTTGACGCCGAACTCAGCCAGGCCGGTTGCTGCACGAGCACCCCGGTCGACTATGTCAATCCAGGGGTAGGTGGTATCTCCGAGTATGAGAGTGGTGTGTGTAGACAAAACAGGATCTGACCGCCTGTTGGCCTAGCGGCCACCATCGCACATGAGCAACTGCCCGGTGATGTAGTTCGATTCAGGAATGCATAACAGGTAAACCGCACCGGCGGCCTCCTCAGGTGTCCCACCGCGACCAAGAGACATTCTAGAACCTGCATTCTCGAGCACCGCCCGCTGTACACCGACCGGAATTTGGTGGCCCTCTATATCGATGCTGGCGGCATCTGTATCAAGTGCCTGAGTAAGACGGGTATGTACAAGACCGAAGGCAACAGCATTGACATTGACTTTGTAGCGCCCCCACTCCCGTGACATTGCCCGCGTCAGGCCCACGATTGCGGCCTTGGCAGATGAATAGTTAGCCTGGCCAGCGTTACCGAAAACACCTGACGTGGATGAGATATTCACAATCTTTCTGAAGATCTCACGATTGTCAGCCTTTTCACGCTTGGCCGCTTCCCGAATGGGCCCGGCTGCAGCTCGCAAAATCCTGAACGGGGCCGTCAGGTGAACATCGAGGACCGCCTGGAACTGTTCGTCCGTCATCTTCTGTATAACATTGTCCCACGTGTAGCCGGCGTTGTTGATGATGATGTCCGGTACGCCCCAAGCGTCCACGGCCGTCGCGATGAAACGCTCAGCAAAACCGGGTTCAACGACGCTGCCGGTGCAACTCATGGCCTCAGTGCCAGTGGAGCGCAGCAGTTCAAGCGTTTCCTGAGCAGGTTCTTCATCCAGATCGTTCACCACGACCCGCGCGCCTTCGCTCGCGAGTTTCAATGCGATGCAGCGGCCGATGCCACGACCAGATCCTGAAACCAGTGCGACTTTTCCATCCAATTTGTTCATGTTGTCTCCAGCTATTTCAGTTCGCCAATGTACATTTTCCATTGCGGATAACGGTTACATTCCGTTCAGCAACCCGGCACTCAAACGAAACGATATGACCGTCCCGCCATATATCCGTGATGATGGTCTCACCGGGATAGACAGGAGCCGAAAAGCGGACGTCAAAACCTGTGATCAATGTGTGATCGTAATTACAGATAGTTTTGAGCAATGCCAGGCACGCCGTACCGTAGGTACACAAACCGTGGAGTATCGGTACCGGGAAGCCGACGTTGTTGGCCAGTTCCGGATCAGCATGCAGTGGATTTCGGTCGCCGTTCAGACGGTAAAGCAGGGCCTGGTCGTCTCGTGTTTTGATGGCACAGGTTGTATCAGGTCTACGCTCAGGGATCACATGAGGTTGAGGTGACGACGCAGTTGAACCGCCAAATCCGCCATCTCCACGCGCAAATATACTGCTGGTCGCGGTAAAAAGTAGCGAACCGTCAGACTTCGAGCGGGCCGTTGTTTCGGTATAGATCAGTGCACCTTTATCCTTGCCTTTGTCGAATGCATCAACCACCCGGGCGTCTGCAATCAATTCCGATTCTGCTGACAGTGGCTGATGAAGTCGCAGATGCTGTTCGGCATGCAAGACCTTTGTATAGTCAAAGCCGCAATTCATCAGCAGCGGGACCCGGGCAAGCACTGATGCCATAGTCGGTACTGTTTTTAATGGATGCTTCTCAAACACAAAATCAAGTTCGGTAGTATTCAATGGATCGCGACCCATACCGACAGACAGGGCGTAGAGCATGGTCTCACGATCCCCGTATCGGATTACGTTACCAGTCGATTCCAGTGCCATCAGGTGGTTGTAATCAATAGCCATCTTGGGGCTCTCCTATTCGCAGCAATAAATTCCTCAACTCCGTGGTGATGCGTATAGTGGACGCGGTATACCGGAGGCGTCGACGATACTCGCCCTGTTTAGATATATCATGTGAGGGGTGTTATCTGAAGCAAAATGCACAGGAATAAATGTATTTCGGAATTCAACACATCTTGGTTGCTGGCCATCTGCCGACAGGCTATGCTCCTTATGTTGGTAATATGGCTTGGTAGTTTTTTGCAGTATCATTCATGGAGGATAACAAAATGTTTAGAACAAAGTTTCGTCACGTAATCGGCGCAACTATGGTTGTGGCTATGGTGTTTGGCAGTGTTGGTGTTGCCTACAGTGCCGAGAAGGTAGTTTGGAATTTTAATGTTTGGGGCGGTAAACGCGCTTTCACAAAGGGCATCGAAATAATCAAGGAAAAGCTCGAGGCCGCTGGGAATGGCAGTTTCGAACTGAAAATCAACTATGGTGATGCGCTCGGCCCTAAGAAGCAGAATCCAGAAAATATCAAAGTCCGTGGGTTCGAGGCAGGCCAGATTTGTGTCGGTTATTATCCTGGAAAATATCCATTGCTTTCAGTTATGGAGCTGCCTTTCCTGTTACCGCGGAATATAAACGCGCGAGCGAAAGTAGAGATGGCCGTTCTTTCACACCCGGATATCGTGGCGGAGCTAACAGATCGTTGGAATTCCAAATTTTTCGGCCCCGCGTTTCTGCCGGCATATGAGTTCATGGGTAATAAAAGGATTGAAACCACTGACGACATGAAGGGCGTGAAGATGCGGATTTCAGGCCTCAACGCCATGGCATTGCAGGTCTTTGGTGCAGTTCCCACGATGGTAACAGCCACTGAAGGCTATAACGCGCTTCAACGTGGGACGATCGATAGCTTTGGTTTCCCGTATACATATGCGTTTGGATCTTACAAGCTCTACGAAGTTTCCAAATACGTGACCGAAGGATTAGCTATGAGTGGGTTTATGTGTCTGCAGACGGTCAACATTGACGCGTGGAACGAGACACCCGAGGCTGTGAGGAACGCGTTGCCTGCAGCTCAGGAAGCCGCAATTGTGGGGATGATAGAAGCCTATGCGGCAGCTGATAAGAAATGGCGTCCAATCTTCAGGGAGAAATTAGAAGTTGTTACGGTTGACCCCAAAACGCGGGCTAAACTGGCTGAGGGCGCAGGTAAGATCTGGGCTGAATGGACGAAAAAACATGATGCTAAAGGCCGTCCCGCCAGCAAAATTCTCAAGTTCGTCCAGGAGCAGGTTAGCAAAGCGTCTGGGGGCTGAAGCACAATTTCTATGAATAACGCTGTCTAGAGCAGTTCCTCGTTGCAGGAACTTCTACTTATATTCTGCATTATCCTTGCGGTCGGGGCTGTAATCACAGCCCTGGCCGTCAAGGCCGCCGCTCTATTGTTTTTGATCGAGCGATATCTAACGTATGCATCGGCGGCGATAATTATTGGCGTTATGTGTTTTGTCGGTGCGGAAGTTTTCATGCGATATGCCCTTAATTCTCCGATCCCAGGTCATCTGGAAGGCTCCGAATTGCTGGTATGTATCATAGTATTCTTCGCCGTTGCTTATACGCAGTCTCTTAAGGGACATGTGGGAATGACCCTCATTATTGATTCGCTTCCTGATAAGACCAAAAATATTTTAGAGATTATTACGCTGCTGCTTTCCGTCGCCACATGTGCAGTCCTTGGTTATTTTAGTTTCAAGTACGCCTATAACTGTTGGGTCATTGGTGATGTCACGATGACGCCTCCCTATTTTCCTGTTTGGCCATCCGCCTTGGCAGTCCCCATTGGATATATATTACTTTCGATGCGTATGTATCTTCAGGCGTTGCATTTGCTTGTGCCTAATTACTACCCCGCGGAAGAAGTTGTGAATGAATCGGCACTTTTCAAAGACGAAGTAACCAATTAAGTAACTTCAGAATCTAGGTATTGTTAGTGGATCCTATCTCGCTTGGTTTGGTTGCGCTGGTTGCGTTAACCGTTATGCTTTTTTCGGGTATGCGAATAGCGTTCGCAACAGCAATTTGTGGGTTTGTTGGTTTGTGGGCTTTGCGGGGCTATGTGCCTGCTGCTAGCCTGGCTTCGACTGTAGCTCACGGTCATTTGACGAGTTATTCGCTGCTGGTGCTTCCATTGTTCATCATGATGGGATTTTTTGCGTTCTTTGCCGGTATTACGCGTGACTTGTACTGGGCTGCACGGCAGTGGTTTGGTCACCTGCCGGGAGGGCTTGCTATTGCCACGGTATTTGGTTCAGCCGGTTTTGCCGCGGCTTGCGGTGCGTCGACTGCTTCAGCGGCAGTGATGGGCAGGGTCGCATTGCCAGAACTGAAGAAGTTTGGGTATGACGACAAGGTCGCTACCGGCGCTGTCGCCGCTGGCGGGACAATGGCTACCATGATCCCGCCGTCAGTTCTTATGGTTATTTATGGCTTTATAGCAGAAGAGTCAATCGGAGCACTGCTTCTCGCGGGGATTCTTCCGGGTCTGATGGAAGCTGTTAGTTACGGATTGATGCTCTGGGTTCGTTTCAAAATAAATCCGGAACTTGGTCCTCCGATTAGAGGCATTACCTGGTCTCAACGCTTTAGATCTTTGAAGGGTGTTTGGGGGATGGTTGTTTTGATCATCCTTGTGATGGGCAGCATATATACAGGTTTGGCTACTCCGACAGAATCTGCTGCAGTGGGAGCTATCGGTGCATTCTTAATGGCCTTGCCTCGACTGAACTGGAGATCCTTCAAGGATACGATGTTAGAAACAGCCAAAACGTCGGGAATGATATTCGCCATTATCGCGGGCGTTCTTATTTTTGTACATTTCCTGGGCTTTACCGGTATGCCGGGAGTTATTGCCGAAAGCATTATGACTTTGGATATATCGCCGACGCTCGTATTGATTCTCATCCTATTGCTTTATCTTTTCTTGGGCATGTTCTTGGACGGCATCGGCATGCTTTTACTGACTGTGCCGTTGGTACTGCCCACAATACACCATCTCCATGAGTCAACGGGAAACGAGTTATTTAATCCAATTGTTTTCGGCGTACTGGTGATCAGAATGATCGAGATTGGACTAATCACCCCACCTGTAGGTCTGAACGTTTACGTGTTGAAAGGTGTGGCACCCAAAGTCAAAATGGGTGATATTTTCAAGGGCTGTGGTTGGTTTGTGGTGGTAGATTTAATAAATGTTGCCATTCTGATAAGTTTTCCAGCGATCATCTTGCTAATTCCCACAACGATGATCAGATAACACCGCGTAAAAGACTCACTAATATCCGTTTTGTTACAGATGTCGCGGTTGTTGCTCTATTTATTCGCTTTCCAGAATTGTGACCATTCTTCGGGACCTGATGCTCAGGGAGTTCTAGTCGTTTTCGCTTAAGGATTGATTCCGGTTCGAAATCTGACTGTGAACTGGTTTACAGATTCGACAGTAGAACCGGATGTAGGGTCAAGTATCCTGGGTTCACGGATTCGGCAGAATGTCCTTAGCGATCGTGCGTACACGCGCCAGCAGTGGTCTCTCGGCGCCCGCTGTTACCGTGGAGGTGCATCTGTCCAACGGGTTGCCCTCATTTTCGATTGTGGGTCTACCTGAAACTGTGGTGAGAGAGAGTCGAGAGCGGGTGCGTAGTGCACTGCTCACCTCTGGGTATGACTTTCCGGCTCGCCGGATCACAGTGAATCTTGCACCTGCCGACCTGCCGAAAGAGGGCGGACGATTTGATTTGCCAATTGCACTGGGCATTCTGGAAGCGTCTGACCAGATTCCGGTTCGGTGCCTGAACACACTGGAGTGTGTTGGAGAGTTGGGACTTGGTGGCGAGTTAAGACCCATTCAAGGGGCACTGGTCCTCAGTCGAGCAGTCTCGCAGGAGGATCGAACTTTGGTTCTTCCGGCTGCTAATGTCGAGGAAGCACTGCTGGTACCTGGTGCCAAGGTGCTGTCGGTTAGCCACCTGACTGAGCTCACGGCTCATCTGTCCGGACGTCGTGTTTTGCCATACACACGCCCGGAACCATCCAGAACGTTCAGCGTCACCGGGCCCGATATGGCAGACGTTCGGGGTCAGTATTTGGGGCGACGTGCACTCGAACTGGCTGCAGCCGGTGGACACCACCTGCTGCTGGTCGGCCCACCAGGATGCGGTAAGACAATGCTTGCACAACGTTTGCCCGGCTTGTTGCCGTTGATGACTGAGGAAGAGGCACTGGAGAGCGCCGCCACCTTTGCATCATCTGCGGGAGGCGTTAATCCAGACCTCTGGCAGAATAGACCCTTTCGTACTCCGCACCATGGGATCTCTTCTGTGGCTTTGGTGGGCGGCGGTGCTAAAGCTTTACCCGGCGAAGTATCTCTTGCGCACCATGGAATTCTTTTCCTGGACGAATTCTGCGAGTTTGATAAGCGGGTACTGGACCAGTTGCGAGAACCATTGGAACAGGGCTCTATCACGATTTCGCGGGCACGCCGGACGGTCCGCTATCCCAGCCGTTTCCAGTTGGTGGCGGCGATGAACCCCTGTCCGTGTGGTTATTATGGCGATCCTTCAGGTCGTTGTCGCTGTACTGCACAGCGGGTGACGCGTTACATGGATCGAATCTCCGGACCATTAATTGACAGGATAGACTTACAGATCTATCTCGGTCCGGTAGATTCCGCCGCGCTTGGCCCTAAGATTTCCTGCGCAGAGTCGAGTTCGACTGTTCGCCGTCGAGTCGAGCATGCCAGGGCAGCACAGTACACCCGGTTTGGAGAGATTAATGCCAGGGTGGATATCGATGTGTTTGAAAAGAAATGTCAGCTCAATCCAGATGCACATCAGTTTCTAATCGAGTCGATGCGTGCGTTGCGATTTTCTGCCAGAGCGTACCATCGCATCTTACGCCTCGCGCGGACCATAGCCGATTTGTCGGCGTCTGATCACATCGAATCTCAGCACATTACCGAGTCTATTCACTATCGATGTCTGGATCGGGTATCGGTGTGATGGAGATGGTTGTTGCCAAAATCGGTAATTATCAGAACTGATGTCAGGATGCGTTACTACATTTTGCCAACAATCTCTGTTACCGTGCTTGTAACACCTAAATACTGTGAAGCATTGCCACTTGGATAACACAAACATTTCAGCGCTCAAGGTGACTGATCTGCACAAGCAGTTTGGTACTGAGTTGGTGCTAAAAGGGGTTCACCTGGAGGCAGCAGTGGGTGACGTGATTTCCATGTTGGGTTC